>Ga0247810_10000364_pt1 | contig 56690 bp, 58 predicted proteins | sample UWRJL119311C1_FD_179918 | JGI IMG/M metagenome (GOLD analysis project Ga0247810, IMG submission 179918) | Plant litter microbial communities from Arlington Agricultural Research Station in Wisconsin, United States - UWRJ-L119-311C-1 | ecosystem: Environmental > Terrestrial > Plant litter >...
GACGATGGCGTCGAGCCACGAGCGTTCCCCTGTCATCGCAAGAACGATGTTGCCGATGGCGTTGACCAGCGCCGCGATCCCGGCGATGAGGAGGAGCGCCGCGGCGGCGATCTGGCCGATGACCGGAATCCAGGACACGCAGAGCGCGAGGATGCCGGCGATCGTGGAGACCCATCCCGCGATGTCGGTGATGGCCGCGAGCACGTCCGCGCCCCAGTTCTCCCACCACCCGTCGTTGAGGTCGTCCGATCCGGTGATGTCGGTGATGCGGTCGATCGCCGTGTTTGCGGCCTTGTCTCGATCCGACATCGCCGTCTCGATACGCGAGCGGGCTGACGTCACCGCGCCACGGGCGGCGGTCACGTCGTCGTCGTACTGGTCGGCGAGCGTCTTGTACTCCTGCTTCTCGGCCGGGTCGGTCGAGTCCTCGCTGAGCTGCAGGTAGTACGTCGCGTAGTACTGCGAGGTCGATTCGTTGTCCTTGGCACCCTGCGCGTCGGTCAGGGCGCTCGCACTCTCGGTCTGCGCGCTCTCGAGAACAGGCGCGTAGGCGATGAGCGCGAGACCCGTCTCCCGGTAGCGCGCCTCGGCCTTGACGATGTCGGCGCTGACCTTCTCGCCGTTCTCCTGCAGGGCGTCGACGGCCTTCGAGGTCATCTCGTTCTTGGTGATGACCGCGATGGCGGCAGCGGCATCGGCGATCGCGTCGGCGACCTCGATGTAGTCGTTCCCGCCGTTGAGGACGATGGTGGGGTTTCCGGGAACGGGGTCTGTCGAGTAGTCGACGGCGCTCCAGTCGCTGGGTCTCATTGTGCCGTCGGCCCTCCGGGAGTCGCGGGCTCCTGCGGCGGGGGTAGATCGGTGAGCGACTTCGCGAAGATCTGGTCGGTCTCGTCGAAGGCCTCCGCGATGGCGGGAGCGGTCATCGCCAGCGCCTCGATGTTCTCGATGAACTTCTCACGACGGTCGTCCCAGCCGTGGGCGAAGTCGGTGACCGCCTCGGCGAGGCCGGTATGCCCGGTGGCCTCGGCGATCGAGTCGCTGCGCGTGTTCGCGTTGGCGAACTCGGACTTGATGACACCGAGCTGGTTGCCCAGATCGGTGAGCAGGGGGGTGTCGACGAACAAGTCGGGCACGGGCGGCCTCCTTTCCCGGATGGATACGGGACAGCATAGTCAGGTCGCGTATCGAGTGGAGTATTTCTCAGCAAACTATCCGTGTCGCATGCGGATGCGACACTGACGCCATGGATCCCCTCGCGCTGCTCCTCGGTCTGGCCATCGGTCTCGTGCTCGGCGCGGTGATCGGGCTCCTGATCGCCCGCGCCCGCCGCGGCGGCGATGTCGCCATCGCAGCCGCCCGCGCGGAGGCGACAGCGGCCGGTTTGCGGGAGCAACTGGACGCTCAGCAGCGGCAGTATCGGGAGCTCGACGAGCGCGTGCGGGCCGAACGCGAGGACCGGGAGCTGCGCGAGCGCGGTGAGAACCGCGTGCTGCGGGAGCTCGCGCCGGTGCAGGAGACGCTGCGCTCGATGCAGCAGAAGGTGGCCGACCTCGAGGTGCAGCGCAGCCTGCAGCACGGTCAGTTGAGCGAGCAGCTGAAGAACGCGACGGAGTCGGAGGAGCGCCTGCGCTCCACGGCCGAGGCCCTCGCGAGCGCGCTCCGCAGCAACTCGGTGCGCGGCGTCTGGGGCGAGACCCAACTGCGCAACGTGGTCGAGGCGGCCGGCCTCATCGAGCGGGTCGACTTCGACGTGCAGGCCCGCATCCACTCCGACGCGGGCGTCGGACGACCCGACATGGTCATCCACCTCCCCGGTGGCAAGAACATCGCCGTCGATGCGAAGGTGCCCTTCGAGGCCTACCTCGAGGCGAGCACCATCCCGGTGACGGCGACCGGCGCGGAGGCGGCCCGACGGCAGGCACTGCTGGCCGAGCACGTCCGCAAGGTGCGGGGGCACATCGACGCCCTGGCATCGAAGGCCTATTGGGCCGGACTCTCGTCGTCCCCTGAGCTCGTGATCGCCTTCATCCCCAGCGAGTCCCTCGTCTCCTCCGCCATGGAGGCCGACCCGGCGATCATGGACTACGCCTTCGGCAAGCGCGTCGCGCTCGCCTCGCCCGTCACCCTCTGGTCGGTGCTCAAGACGGTGGCCTTCACGTGGCAGCAGGATGTGCTGACGGAGGACGCGAAGCAGCTCTTCGACCTCGGCAAGGAGCTCTACCAGCGGCTCTCGACGCTGTCCGACCACGCCGACAAGCTCCGCCGCTCGATCGACGCGACGGTCACCAGCTACAACCAGTTCGCGAACTCGCTCGAGTCACGCGTGATGGTGAGCGCCCGCAAGCTGCAGGTGCTCGACGAGTCGAAGGTGCTGGGCCCGGCGAGCGTCATCGAGAGCACCGCGCGACCGCTCACGGCGGCGGAGTTCACGAGCTCCGAACCCACCGCCTGACGGGATCCCCCGCCGGGCATCCCGCGGAGACGCGTCAGCGCGGTTGCGGAGGACGACACGCGTCCCCGGCGCGAGCGCGGGTACGACACGCCGCAGTCACCCTCCCGAACCTGCGGGCCGCGGCGGGCGCGATCGCGGCTGCCGGAGCGCGGCAACCCGGAACCCACTGATTAACAGTCTGAGGGCGGCGCCGACCCGTTACCACCGCGCGTCGACGCCGCCCTCATGTCTGGGGATGCCTAGCGCTCGATGTGGTCGAGGTGCAGCATCTTGGCGAGGTTCTTGTCGAGCTCCTCGTCGGTGAAGATCTTCTTCCAGTCGTCCTTGATGATGGACTCGCGGCCATAGTCCATCGCGATGAGGCAGGCGTCACTGAAGGGGTTGTCCCCACGGAGCCCGTTGGCGAGCGCGACCTGGGTGTGGCCGTAGAGGATCGACTGCGCGGCAGCGCGCGGCACGCCCATCGTGTTGACGGTCTCCTCGAGCGCCTCGTTGAGGAGGGCGCCGATCATGCATGCGACCGTCTCGACCAGGGTCGGCTCGAGCTGGGCGAGCTGCTTGATGGTGACGAAGTGGACGTCGATGATGGGCGCGTAGATCGCGCGCACGACCGCCTCGACGCGGGCTGCATCCTCGGGGTCGCCGGACTCGACGGCCGCGATCGCGTCCTGCGGGGCCGCGATGCCACCGAAGGTGTCCGCCCACTCCTCGGGCGTCTGGCGCTGCAGGAAGATCGACGGGTGGCACGGGTGCGCGACGGCCTGGACGACGTCCTCGCTCGTGGTGAGGAGGCCGGCGTAGGCGGCGGCCGGGTCGAGCGTGAGGAGGATCGCGCCCTTCTTCATCTGCGGGACGACCTCGGCCGAGACCGCGGCGAGGGCGAGGTCGGGGACGGCGAGGACGACGACGTCCGCACCGGTGACGGCGTCGGCGGTCGCGGTGATCTCGCGGCCGGCGGCGATGGTGCGCTCCTGGCCGGCGGGCGAGTTCTCGCTGTAGAAGACGGTGTGGTCGGTCTTGACGAGGTTGTTGGACACACGCATGCCCATCTTGCCGCCGGCGCCGATCACAGCGATGGTGAGTGCCTGGGTGGTCATGACTTGCTCCTTAGATACTGCAGGTTGTGGGTGTTCCAGGTGTTCTCCTCCGCGATCGTCTCCTCGATGGAGGCGCCGAGAGGAAGCCAGTGTTCGATCACCTGGGAGATGCCGCGCTCGGCGGGTCTCACGGTGGCGATCAGGTGGTCGTAGTCGAGGAGCCCCGTGCCGAGCTGGGCGCCTTCGAGGGTGAAGCCGACCCAGCCACCGCGGCGGGTGAACTGGAAGTCCTTGACATGGATGTTCTTGACGTAGGGCGCCGTCCGGTCGATGACGTCCCGGGGGTTCTCGAGGGCCGCGACCGTGTTGGCCGGGTCGAGGCAGATACCGAAGGAGTCACGCCCGACGGTCTCGACGAGAGAGACGAGGTCGGTTGAGGAGACCTGCTCGTAGGTCTCGAGCGCGAGGGTCAGGCCCTCGGCCTCCCACGCCCCGAGCTCGGTCTCGATGGAGAACTGCGCCTCGGCGAGCGTCGGACGCTCGGTCGGCGAGTAGACCATGGAGCGCACGACGCTCGCGCCGAGCGCTCCGGCGAGCGAGCGGTAGCGGGCGAGATGCTGCACCGAGACACCCTTGGTGCCGAGTTCGAGCGTGATGCCCAGGTCGTCGGCTCGCGCCTTGATCGCCGCAAGGCCCGACTCATCGAGCTGTTCGACCTGCGGGTAGTCGCAGATCTGGAAGAGGCCGACACCGGCCTCCGCCGTGCGGTCGAGCATGCCGGCGAGGTCGAGCCGCGCGGGGGCGAGCTCGTGGTGCTGCCAGAAGAAGGCGTAGGTGCTCAGTCCGATGCCGCTCATGCCGCAGCCACCTCTCCGGCCTCGGCGAGCACGGCGGCGAGAGCCACCGGGTCGTGGGCGAAGCGGCCGAGGAAGAGGCCGTCGACGTCCGCGCCGAGCTCGTGCAGCAGGCCGGGGCCTGCGCTGCCGCCGTAGATGACCACGCTGCCGTCGCGCCCGGTCCACTCGGCGACCGCGGCCTTGAGCGCTGAGCTCACGGCGCGGATGTGCTCGGCGGGCGCCGGCACGGGGGCGCCGATCGCCCAGACGGGTTCGTAGGCGACGATGACACGACCGTCGGCGGCGCCCGCGAGGGCGTCGTCGAGTTGGCGCAGGCATTCGGTGACGGCGGCCGCGGCGGAGCCGCGTTCCGTCTCCCCGATGCAGAGGACGGGAGCGAGCCCGTTGCGGAGCGCCGCGCGGGTCTTGGCGGCGACGACGGTGTCGTCCTCGTGGAAGAGCCGGCGACGCTCGGCGTGCCCGACCTCGACGACACCGACGCCGACCTCCGCCAGGACGTCTCCGCTGACCTCACCGGTGAACGCTCCCGCGTCCTCGGTGGCGAGGTCCTGCGCGCCGACGACGACCGGGGTGCCGGTGAAGGCCCGACGAGCGGCGTCGATCGCGACGAAGTCGGGGATGACGAACAGCTCGACGGCACCGCTGACCACGTTCGCGTCCGCGGCCGCGACGCGCGCGACCTCGTCGAACCACGCCAGGGCCTGGGCGTGCCCGAAGTACATCTTCAGGCTCACCCCGATGGTGACCGTCGAGCCCGTCATCAGCAGCTGCCCGTTGCCTCGTACTGGCCGATGACGGCGACCTTCTCGGCGCTCGCGCTCGACTCGTCGAAGCGGTACGTGAGCCACTCGCGCACGAGGCGGCGGGCCAGCTCGATGCCGATGACGCGCTGGCCCATGGTGAGGACCTGCGCGTTGTTGCTCAGCACGGCGCGCTCGACGGAGAAGGAGTCGTGGGCCGTCACGGCGCGGACGCCGGCGACCTTGTTGGCGGCGATGGCGACGCCGAGGCCGGTGCCGCAGAACAGCAGGGCGCGGTCGGCCTCGCCCTTCGCGACGAGCTCGGCGGCCGCGATGGCGACCTTGGGGTAGGCGGTGTGGCCGTCCGCGTCCACGCCGACATCGACGACGGAGGCGACGAGGCCGTTGGCCTCGAGGTCTTTCTTGACGATCTCCTTGTAGTCGAAGCCGGCGTCATCGCTTCCGATGACGATGCGAAGGGTGTCGGTCATGCGTTCTCTCCCTGGGTGTTCGAAAGGATGTCGGCGACGGCCACGGTGATGAGGCCGAAGGAGTGGGCGCCCGCATCGGGGGTGCCGAGGCTGTTGGCGCCGTGGGTGCGCGCGCGGCCCATCTTGGGCAGCAGGTCGGCCGTCGCGGCGGCGGCGGTCACGGCGGCCTCGGACGCCGTCGCCCAGGCAACTGCGAGCGGGGCTCCCCCGTCGATCTCGCGACGGAGCGTGTCCGCGAAGGGCACGAGCGCGTCGACCATCGTCTTGTCGCCGACCGTGGCACCGAAGCCGAGGATGCCGGCGCTGGCCGCCTGCACGCCGGCGGCGACGGAGGCAGCGGTGGGCTTCTCGGTGTTGCCGAGCTCCCCGGCGACCGAGCGGAGCGCCAGGCCCCACAGGGCGCCGGACGTGCCGCCTGCGCGGTCCGCCCAGGCGTCACCGGCGCGTTCGAGCAGGGTCTGGGCACCCGCTCCGGCGGTGAGCGCCTCGTGGGCGGCCGCGGAGGCGGCACGGGCTCCGCGCTGCATGCCGATGCCGTGATCGCCGTCGCCGGCGACGGCATCGATGCGCCCGAGATCGTCGGCGTTCTCGTCGATCGTCTTCGCGATCGCCTCGACGGCGAGGAAGGCGACGCGGGCGGCCTCCTGCGACTCGGGGGTGGACGGGGGGATGACCTCGGCGACCATCGCGTGGATTTCGGCGGGGGCGAGCTGCTCGGCCTGCTCGACGGACCCCTTGCGGTAGGCGGGGGTGTCGGCCGGAGCAGTCCAGAAGGACTCGAGTTCCTCGTCCAGCCAGAACAGCGTGAGCGAGGCGCCCGCCATGTCGAAGCTGGTCACGAGCTCGCCGACCTCGGGGTCGACGACGGTGATGCCGGCCGCCTCGAGGAGGTCCGCGACCTTGCGGTAGACGACGAACAGCTCCTCGTACTTGACGGTGCCGAGACCGTTGAGGATCACGCCGACACGGGCGCCCTCGGCGATGTCCACGCCATCGGGCAGCTCGGCGAGGAGGGTGGAGACGAAGAGGGAGGCGAGCTCGTCCGCGGTGGGGACGTCGACCTCGTCGATGCCCGGCTCGCCGTGGATGCCCATGCCGACGGCCATGCGGCCCTCCGGCACGGTGAAGAGGGGGGCGTCGGCGCCGGGCAGGGTGCAGCCGGAGAAGGCGACGCCGAAGGAGCGGGTGCGCTCGTTGGCGAGCTCGGCGACGCGGACGACCTCGTCGAGGTCGTAGCCGCGCTCGGCCGCGACGGCCGCGGACTTGAAGACGGTGAGGTCGCCGGCGATGCCGCGACGTTTGTGCTTCTCGGCGAGGGGAGCGCTCGAGACGTCGTCGGTGACGGCGACCGACCTGGTCGCGATGCCCTCGGCGTTGAGGCGCTCCTGCGCCTGGGTGAAGTGGAGGACGTCGCCCGCGTAGTTGCCGTAGGTGAGCAGGACGCCGCCGCCGCGCTGGGCGGAGGTCGCGACCGAGTGCACCTGCTGGGCGGAGGGCGATGCGAAGAGGTTGCCCATCGCGGCGCCGTGGGCGAGGCCCTGACCGACGATGCCGCCGAAGGCGGGGTAATGGCCGGAGCCACCACCGATGACGACCGCGACGCTGCCCTCGGTGGTGCGGGTGTTGCGGACGACGCCGCCGGTCACGCGGCGCACCTGGCGCGCGTTGGCGAGGACGAATCCGTCGATCATCTCGTCGGCGAAGTCGGCCGGGTCGTTGAAGAGGCGGGTCATGTCGTCAGCTCCGAAATCTGTGGGGAGGGGCTCCCGGTGGCCACCGTCTCAGGCGACCACCGGGAGGTCTTTACTTGGTGGCCGACTCCAGGGTGGCCTTGCCGGTCTGCACCTTGCCGCTGCGGGCGAGGAGCACCATGAGCACGGCCGAGAGCAGCATGAAGAATCCGACGACGCCCATGGCGAGGTAGAACTGCGGCTCACCGTCGGCGGTCTGCGTGGCATCGGCGAGGGCACCCGTGATGTACGGAGCGCTGAAGCCGGCCAGGTTGCCGATCGTGTTGATGAGCGCGACTCCGGCTGCGGCGGCTGCTCCGGTGAGGAACTGCGTGGGCAGGGTCCAGAAGTTCGGCAGCACCGCGAAGATCGCCATGGCCGTGATCGCGATGATCGCGATCGTCAGCACGGGCGAGCCGGAGAACAGCGCGAAGGGGATCGTGACGGCCGCGACGACGGCGGGGCCGGCGATGTGCCAGGTCTTGAGTCCGCGCTTGGAGACGTCCCTCGTCCAGAGCCACAGGGCGATGGCGGCCGGGATGTACGGGATGGCCGTGATGAGGCCCTTCTCGAACACGTTGAACTCGGTGCCGTAGATCTCCTGGAAGCCGTTGATGATCGTCGGCAGGAAGAAGGCGAGCGTGTACAGGCCGTAGATGAAGCCGAAGTAGATGAACGAGAGCACCCACACGCGGCCCGAGCCGAAGGCCGTCCGCAGGGCACCCTTGGGGTGGCCGACGGTGTGCAGCGCCTCGGTCTTGGTCTTCTCGGCGGCGAGCTCCGACTCGAGCCAGACCTGCTCCTCCTTCGTCAGCCACTTGGCGTCGCTCGGCTTGTCCTTGAGGTAGAACCAGGCGATGATGCCGACGACGATCGCGGGGACACCGACGCCGAGGAACATGACGCGCCAGCCCTCGAGGCCGAGGAAGCCGTGGGCGCTGATAAGCGCGCCGGCGAGCGGGGCACCGATGACGGTGGTGAGCGGCTGCGCCAGGTAGAACAGCGCGAGGATCTTGCCGCGGTGGCGGGCCGGGACCCAGAGGCTCAGGAACAGGATCGCGCCGGGGAAGAAGCCGGCCTCGGCGACACCGAGCACGAAGCGCAGGATCGCGAGCTGCTCGAAGTTCTGCACCCACGTGAAGAGCACGGCGACGATGCCCCAGGTGACCATAATGCGGGCGAGCCAGCGACGGGCACCGAAACGGGCGAGGGCCAGGTTGGAGGGGACCTCGAGAAGGATGTAGCCGATGAAGAAGACGCCGGAGGCGAATCCGACCTGGGCGAGGGTGAGGACGAGGTCGTCGTTCATCCCGTTCGGGCCGGCGAAGCCGATGGCCGAACGGTCGAGGTAGTTGATGAAGAACATGAGGGCGACGAACGGCACGAGCCGGATCGAGACCTTCTTGATAGCCGATTTCTCGACGGCGGAAACCTGCGTTTCCACGCGCGCTTCGGACACGGTAACTCCTTTGTTATCTGGGCTGTTCAAAGGGGGCTGCGCACAGGGGCGCGACCACTGCCACGAAGATATCAACCGGTTGACCAATTCACAAGCGCGTCGCACCGGTTGTGCGGTTTCTGTTGGTAACGTGAGCTTTCGTGCCGGCCTACAACGATGACGCAGCCACCGCGCAGATCAGCGCGGCTCTGGGCACCATGCCCATCGGCACCTCGGTCAGCGCCGTCGCGAAGCGGCTCCTCGACCACTTCACGAGCGGATCCATCGAGCCCGGAACCCGGCTCCCCCCGGAGCGCCAGCTCGCCGCCTCGCTGCAGATCGGCCGTTCAGCCGTCCGTGAGGCCCTGGCTGCGCTCGAGATCCTGGGCATCGTCGACGTGCGCCCCGGCTCCGGCACCTATCTGCGCGGCAACGCGAGCGAACTGCTTCCGGAAACCCTCAACTGGGGCCTCATGATCGGCGCCCCGCGCACCGAGGAGCTCATCGCGGTCCGTGGCCAGCTCGAGATCTTCGCCACCCAGCTCGCCGCGGACAACATCACCGAGAAGCAGTTGCGCGAGCTCGACCTGCAGCTGACGGCCATGCGCGACAACCTCGACAACCCGACGCGCTTCATCGAGGCCGACCTCAAGTTCCACCTGCAGATCGCCCGGGCAGCCGAGAACAAGGTGCTCACCGACCTGTTGCAGTCGATCCGGTCACTCCTCCGCGTCTGGGTCGAACGCGGACTCCAGAGCCGGGACGAGGCCGAGAACGCGCTCGAGGAGCACACGCTCGTCTACCAGGCACTCCTCGCCGGCGACGGCGTGGCCGCCACCACGGCGATGTCCTCGCACATGGTCACGGCCGGCGCACGCCTGGCCCGCACGATGGCGGGCAGCTAGAGCCACTTGTCCGCGAGGTGGTCGGCGACCACCCGGCGGATGGTCCCGCTGCGACCGCGCAGGACGATGCTCTCGGTGCGGATGACGGGGCCCTTGCGGCGCACTCCCCCGACGAGCTGGCCGTCCGTCACACCTGTCGCGACGAAGTAGGTGTTGTCGCTCGAGACCAGGTCGTCGATGCCGAGCACGCGGTCGAGGTCGTGGCCGGCGTCGATCGCTTTCTGGCGCTCCTCGTCGTCGCGCGGCAGCAGCTTCGCCTGGATGAAACCGCCGAGGCCCTTGAGCGCACAAGCCGTGATGATGCCCTCGGGGGTCCCGCCGGTGCCGACGCACATGTCGACGCGCGCTTCGTAGCGGGCCGCGTTGATGCCACCCGCGACGTCGCCATCGAGCAGCAGACGCGTGCCGGCGCCAGCGTCACGGATTTCCTCGATGAGGCGGGCGTGCCGCGGCCGGTCGAGGACGGCGACCACGAGGTCGGCCACGTCCTTGTTCATCGCCTTCGCGAGCGCGCGGATGTTGTCGCCGATCGGCCGCTCGATGTCGATGACACCGTGCCCCTCGTGGCCCGTGACGATCTTGTCCATGTAGAAGACCGCGCTCGGGTCGAACATGGTGCCGCGGTCGGCGACCGCGATCATGCTGAGCGCGTTCTGGCGCCCCGCGGCGGTCAACGAGGTGCCGTCGATCGGGTCGACGGCGATGTCGCAGAGCGGACCGACGCCCGTCCCGACGTGCTCGCCGTTGAAGAGCATGGGAGCGTTGTCCTTCTCCCCCTCGCCGATGACGACGACACCGGTGAAGTCGACCGTGCCGAGGAACTTGCGCATCGCGTCGACGGCGGCCCCATCGGCGGCGTTCTTGTCGCCGCGGCCGATGAATGGAACAGCACGGATGGCGGCAGCCTCGGTGGCGCGGACAAGTTCCATGCCGAGGTTGCGGTCGGGGTGCGCGTAGACGGAGGCGGTTTCGGAGGTCACCAGGGACGGCCCTTCTGCGGGATCCGCGCCGTGGTGGGGACTTCGCATGAAGTCGACGCACTGGGAATTGTACGGCAGACTTTCACGCGTACCCCCGCTACCACTTCAGGAGTTCACCATGCCCGTCGCCACCCCAGACCAGTACGCCGCGATGCTCGACAAGGCGAAGGCGGGCGGGTTCGCCTACCCGGCCATCAACGCCTCTTCGTCCTCCACGATCAACGGCATCCTCCAGGGCCTCACCGAGGCCGGATCCGACGGCATCATCCAGGTCACGACGGGCGGCGCGGACTACTTCGCCGGTCACACCGTCAAGGCCCGCGCCACCGGTGCCCTCGCCTTCGCCGCCTACGTCACCGAGGTCGCCAAGAGCTACCCGATCACCGTCGCGCTGCACACCGACCACTGCCCGAAGAACGCCCTCGACGACTTCCTCCTGCCGCTCATCTCGGCCTCCGAGGAGCAGGTCAAGGCCGGCGGCAACCCGATCTTCCAGTCGCACATGTGGGACGGCTCGGCCGTCCCGCTCGCGGAGAACCTGGAGATCGCGCAGCAGATCCTCCCCCGCATGAAGGCCATCAACTCCGTCCTCGAGGTCGAGATCGGCGTCGTCGGCGGCGAGGAGGACGGTGTCAGCCACGACATCAACGAGCACCTGTACACGACGCTCGAGGACGCGATCGCCACGGTCGAGGCCCTCGGCCTCGGCGAGCAGGGCCGCTACATGGCTGCCCTCACCTTCGGCAACGTGCACGGCGTCTACAAGCCGGGCAACGTCAAACTGCAGCCTTCGCTCCTCAAGGAGATCCAGGACGGCCTGCAGGCCAAGTACGGGACGTCGGCGAAGCCGCTCGACCTCGTCTTCCACGGCGGATCGGGCTCGACCGACGCCGAGATCGCCGAGGCGGTCTCCAACGGTGTCATCAAGATGAACATCGACACGGACACGCAGTACGCGTACAGCCGTTCGATCGCCGACACGGTCCTCCGCAACTACGACGGCTTCCTCAAGGTCGACGGCGAGGTCGGCAACAAGAAGGTCTACGACCCCCGCGCCTGGGGCAAGACGGCCGAGACGGCCCTCGCCGCCCGCGTCGTCGAGGCCACGCAGCAGCTCGGCAGCGCCGGTCACTCGGGCAAATAGCAGTCGGATACCGGAAAGGGCGTCGCGCGAGCGGCGCCCTTTCCGTCATTCCCGGTCGTCACCAGGGCTTCGCGCCCGGCACCTGGAACCGCAGCATGTCCTGCTCGGGATCCCACGAGATATCGCCGACGGACGACTTGAGCGCCAGATAGTACGGTGCGAGCATCATGACGCGGCGCCCCTCGGGCAGGTCGAGATCGAGGCTCAGCGCGACGGCGGTCGATCCATCGGGTTGACCGCGTAGCTCGAGGAAGAGGGAGCCGGAATCGGTGGCCGGCACCGCGAGCGCGGCAAGGACCAGCCCGCGCAGGGCCGATCGCTGGGCGGCGTCGAGGCTGTCCGCACGGCGGTCCGGGTCGACCACGTAGAGCCGCCCCTCCGAGGCGAGTGAGTCGAGCCAGGAGCTGTTGGCACGGCTGACGAGGTCGGAGCGCAGGCGCCGCGCCAGCTGCCCGGCGAGAGCGCGATCGGCCTGGGTCACCGTCCCCGCACCGGCGATCTTCTCGAGGAAGGGCGCAACCCGCGAACCGAGCCGGGCGATCGTCCCGATCTCGGCCGCACGCGCCGCGGCCTCGTTCGCCGCCTCCTCATCCGAGAGCGGAACCCCCGCACCGGCCAGCAGTCGCTGCGAATGGCGGGCGACCTGGAAGCAGAACAGACCGGTGGCGACCGTCGCGATGATGACCGAGGACAGGGCGATGATGATGGTCGAGAGCCCGGTCCACAGCTCGTACTGCCCGAGGAAGGCCAACCCTGTGGCGATCGCTGTCGCGACACTGAGGATGGCGCCGTAGACGACTATGTCGATCACGGTGGAGTAGGCGGCCGTCGTCGCGATGAAGATCCCGAGCCCGACCGGCGCCCACCAGTGCTGGACGGCGCTCGTGGAGGCCATCGCCGCCCAAGTCGACGAGGCCAGCCCGAGGAGCACCAGGAGGAGCGGACCGACGGCCCGGCGGAGCCCGAACCGCGGGTGGAGCGGGCCCGTCAGGAACTGCACCCACACGCAGGCCCCGGTCACGAGCAGTACTGAGAGCAGCTCGAACAGGGGACGCTCGCCGAAGCGCCAGGTGAGCACGACGATGAACAGGCCGTAGCCGAGGGCGGTCGCGGCGAAGGAGAGGGACACGAGCGGGCGGGTGACCCAGCTGAGGGGGTCGATCGCCTGCGGGCTCACCCGGATGGCGTCAGGAATCCGCATCGACGACCTCCTCTCCGCTCGGGATCGAGAGCATGACCGACGTCCCCGCGCCGGGGCTCGACCAGATGCGTACCGACCCGCCATGCTCCTCGATGCGCCGGACGATGGAGGAACGGATGCCGAGCCGGTCGGAGGGCACCGCGGCCGGGTCGAAGCCGACGCCCTGATCGACGATCATCACCGTCGCCTCACCGCCGCTCGCGCCGAGGACGACCTCGGCGGATCCGGTCTGTGCGTGCTGGAGGACGTTCTCCAGGCAGGCCCGCACGGCCGCATGAACGGCGGAGATCTGGTCGGGCGTCAGTCGCACGACCGCGTTGACGGGGTCTCCCGTGACATCCACCGTGAGCCCGCGCCACTGCATCTCGGAGACGGTGGCGACCATCCCGTTGCGCAGCGCCGCATCGTTCTCGTCGAGGCGGACGACATCCCGGGACTCGCGCAGCCACGAGGCGCCGGCGAGGGTCGCGACATCCGCGCGGAACCGCGCACGCGCCCGCTCGTCGATGTCTCCCGAGCTGTTCATGACGGCGGTCAGATCACCGAGCACCGTGTCGTGGATGAGCGCCGCCGCGCGTTGCTCGTACTGGTGCTCGAGCGCCAGGCGTCGCGTCTCCTCTTCGAGACGCTGGAGATCGGGCATCGCTGAGGCCTGCGACCGACGGACCCCCGCGAGGATGAGATAGGCCGCCGCGTAGATGGCGAAGGCGACGACGGGACCCCACCCCGGCGCGAAGGGAACTCCCGCGAGCATCTCGGCGAGGAGCACGGAGGAGATCGCCACGGCGAAGCCGGCTGCGCCCCAGAAGAGTCCCTGCGCGGGTCGACGGAGACCGACGGCGGAGATCACGAGCACGAACGCCGGGCGGTTGATGAGATGGGAGGCGTCCCCGTTGAGAGCCGGATCCACTGCTAGGAGCGCGTAGGCGTAGACCGTCGCGAGGATCCCACCCACGACGAGCAGGACGATCCGCTTCGCGCGCGACGGGCGCAGGCCGACCAGGACGATGAGCGCGAGCAGGCCGATCGACGCCAGTACCGGGATGAGCAGGGCGACCGGACCGGACCGCCGACCCACCATGTCCACCAGCACCACGAGGTTCATGACGAGGATCGCGATCGCCACGGCCCAGCCTGCCCGGCTGACGGCGCCGGTGATGACGATCGACGCCACCTCCCGCGGCAGCACTGCGATCCGGGCGTTGTGAGGACTCACGGATCCACGATAAGCCCAGCCCCCACCCAGTACCGTGGTGCTATGAGCACGCCGGACCCACGACCGCGCCCCCAATACGGGGAGTACGCCTCACCCGATGAGGCGCTCGCCGCCGCCCGGGCGCGCGACCCGTGGGCGCCTCCGTCGACTCCCCCCGTGACCTCCGCCCCGCAGCAGCCTGCCGCCGCGACGCGCGCACCGAGCAGGACCGACCGCAGCTGGACGCTCGTCCTCCTCGTCCTCGGTGGTTTCTTCACCGCCTACGCGATCCTCACCATGACGACACTCGACGTGAACTTCGAGCAGTTCTACGAGGTCTATGGCATCGAGGGCAGCCATCAGGTGACACCGGTCGAGCCCATCGCTGCCGGCGTGGTGATCGTGAGTCACCTGGCGCTGCTCGTGGGGTCCGTGATCCTGGCCCGTCGGCGATTGCAGGCCGGCCGTCTCGCGTTCTGGATCCCGCTGGCGGCAGGCGCCATCGCCTCCGTCATCTTCTTCGTCGCCTTCGCGGCGATCGTCGCGGCCGACCCGAACATCATGGAGTACATGAACTCCATCCCGGCGCTGCCCGTGCCGACGCCGACCCCGTAGGGGCCCGCGCTTATTGCTGCCAGTCGAGCCGCTTGACGCGACCGCCGAGCCCGCGCTCGTCCGCGTTGCCGTCGGCGTCCTTGCGCAGCTCCTTCGGCAGGGAGAACATGAGGTCCTCCTCGGCCGTCACCACCTGGCTGACGTCCGCGTAGCCGGCATCGGAGAGCTCGGCGAGGACCTCCTGCACGAGCACCTCGGGCACGCTCGCACCGCTCGTGACGCCGACGGTGCCGACGCCCTCGAGCCACTCCTGCTGGATCTCCGTCGCGTAGTCGACCCTGTAGGCCGCCTTGGCGCCGTACTCGAGCGCGACGTCGACGAGCCGGACGGTGTTCGAGCTGTTGGCCGAACCGACGACGATGACGAGATCGGCGTCCTCGGCGACCTTCTTGATCGCGACCTGGCGGTTCTGGGTGGCGTAGCAGATGTCGTCGCTCGGCGGATCCTGCAGGTCCGGGAACCGCTCGCGGAGCCGGCGCACCGTCTCCATCGTCTCGTCCACGCTGAGGGTGGTCTGCGAGAGCCAGACGAGCTTACGGTCGGTCGGCACCTCGATGAGCGGCACATCGGCGGGGCTATTGACGAGGGTGGTCTGCTCGGGAGCGTGGCCCATCGTGCCCTCGACCTCCTCGTGACCGGTGTGGCCGATGAGCAGGATGTGGTACTCGCCCTTCGCGAAGCGCGTCGCCTCACGGTGGACCTTCGTCACGAGCGGGCAGGTCGCGTCGATCGCATCGAGGCCGCGGTCGGCGGCACCCTGCACGACCATCGGTGAGACGCCGTGCGCACTGAAGACGATGTGCGAGCCCGGCGGCACCTCGTCGACCTCGTCGACGAAGATCGCCCCCTTCTGCTCGAGGGTCGAGACGACGTGGATGTTGTGGACGATCTGCTTACGCACATAGACCGGCGAACCGAAGCGGTCCAAGGCCTTCTCGACCGCGACCACGGCCCTGTCCACACCCGCGCAGTATCCACGGGGAGCGGCCAGCACGACCCGTTTGGGCCCGGGCACCGGGGTATCCTTGAGCCTGTTCCGCTGCGGAGCGGGTCGCAGGCTCACAGGGGCCTTCCCGTTGGTGATCGTCACCCCACGATTCTACCGGCGGCGATGACGGGAGGCTGGATGAGCGACACCACGCCCACCGTCGACACCCCGTGGCCGGTCGCCACGCTGTCCACCAAGATCAAGGGCTGGATCGATCGTCTCGGGTCCGTCTGGGTCGAAGGCGAGATCACCCAGTGGGGCGTCTCCGCCGGCAACGTCTACGGCAAGCTCAAGGATCTGGAGCAGGACGCGACCGTCTCCTTCACCATCTGGTCGTCCGTCCGTGGACGACTGACGGAGGACTTTAAGCAGGGCGACCGGGTCGTCGCGCTGGTCAAGCCGAACTACTGGGTCAAGGGCGGCACCCTCACCATGCAGGTCATGGACGTGCGCCACGTCGGCCTCGGCGACCTGCTCGAGCGGCTCGAGAAGCTGCGTCGCACACTCGCCGCCGAGGGCCTGTTCGCGGCGGACCGCAAGCGTCCGCTCCCCTTCCTCCCGGCCGTCGTCGGGCTCGTCACCGGCAAGGACTCGGACGCCGAGAAGGACGTCCTCCGCAACGCGCAGCTGCGCTGGCCCGCCGTCCGGTTCCGGGTGGTTCACGCGGCCGTGCAGGGCGACCGGGCCGTCGGCGAGGTGACGGCCGCCATCCGCGAACTCGACGCCGACCCCGAGGTCGAGGTCATCATCGTCGCGCGTGGTGGTGGCGACTTCCAGAACCTGCTCGTCTTCAGCGACGAGGGACTCGTGCGCGCCGCCGCCGCGACGACCACTCCCCTCGTCAGCGCGATCGGGCACGAGGCCGACCGGCCGCTCCTCGACGAGGTCGCCGACCTCCGCGCCTCCACCCCCACCGACGCCGCCAAGCGCGTCGTCCCCGACGTCGCGGAGGAGCTGGCCAGGGTCCAGCAGGCCCGCGCCCGGATAGGTCTGCGCGTGACCGGGATGATCTCCGTCGAGATCGACCGCCTCGGCCAGCTGCGCTCACGCCCGGCTCTCGCCAACCCGCGCTCGCTCGTCGACGCCCGTGGTGAGGAGCTCGGGCGCTATGTCTCGCGCGGCCGCGAGCTCGCCGACCGGTTGCTCGAGCGCAATCACCAGCAGCTCGAACAGCACCTCGGTCATCTCCGCGCTCTGTCGCCGCAGCGCACCCTCGACCGCGGCTACGCGATCGCCCAGCTGCCGAACGGCGCCGTGCTGCGCGCGGCCTCCGAGGCCCCCGCCGGCACGCCCCTCCTCCTCACCCTCGCCGAGGGCACCGTGCCCGCCGTGACCGGGGAGCCGACCGGGGTCGACGGGTAGGATCGACCCGTGGCAGATTCCCCCCGCGACGACCGGTCCGACGTCGGCACCCTGAGCTACGAGCAGGCCCGTGACGAACTCGTCCGCGTCGTTTCCGAGCTCGAGCAGGGTTCGGCGACCCTCGAGCAGTCGCTCGCCCTCTGGGAGCGCGGGGAGGCCCTCGCGGCCCGCTGCGAGGAATGGCTCATCGGCGCCAAGGCGCGTCTCGACGCCGCGCGCGCGGCCGCGGTCACCGAGTAGCACCGTGGCCCGCGAACCACGCATCGTCGCCGAACTCGGACGCCCCGAGACGCCCGAGGAGACCGCCGCCCGCAAGGCGGAGAACTCCCGCAAGCACCGCGCCAACCAGACACTGCGCAACCTCGTCGCCTCGCTCGTCGTGACCCTCGCGGTCGTGATCGCGCTCGTCCTCGTCGTCGTGCGCCCCGATCCGGCCGCCGGCCCGGCCATCGACTACGCGACCGTCGCTGCCGAGCTGCAGCCGACCGTCGACCACGAGCTCATCGCGCCACGCCTGCCCGAGGGTTGGACGGCGAACGCCGCCGAGACGCGCACCTCCGGCGGTGTGACCAGCTGGTACGTGGGCTTCGTCACACCCGACAACCAGTTCATCGCACTGGTGCAGGGTCTCGACGCCAACCCGACCTGGCTCGTCACCGCCGTCGACCAGGCCCTCCCGACCGGCACCGTCGAGCTCGACGGGGTCGTCTGGGACGTGTACGACCAGCGCGACACCAAGGACCCGGGCAACCACGCCTACGCCCTCGTGACCACGAGCGGCGACAGCACGATCGTGCTGCACGGCACGGCCGGCGACACCGAGTTCGCGACCCTGGCGACGGCGATCGCCGCCGACCTACCGAGCTTTTCGGAGCTCTCGGAGCTCTCGGAGCAGGAGGACTGATGCCCACGACGACCACCCCGGCCCAGGCCTGGAAGGAGATGGTGCGCGGCAACGAGCGCTTCGTCTCCGGAGAACCGCGTCACCCGCGCCAGGACGTGGAGCGCCGCACGGAGACCGAGCTCGAGCAGACGCCGCACGCCGCCCTGTTCGGCTGCAGCGACTCCCGTCTCGCCGCCGAGATCATCTTCGACAAGGGCCTCGGCGACCTCTTCGTCGTCCGTAACGCGGGCCAGGTCGTCTCCGACTCCGTCATCGGTTCGCTCGAGTACGCCGTGAGCGTCCTCGGCGTCCCGCTCATCGTCGTTCTCGGCCACGACTCCTGCGGCGCCGTCGCCGCGGCGATGGAATCGATCAAGCCGGGCGCCGCCCCCCTCCCGCCGCACATCGCCGGCATCACCAACCGGATCGCACCGGCCGCGCGCCGCGTCTCCGTCATCTCCAACGGCTCGCCCGATCCGATGGATGTCGGCCGTGAGCACCTGCGCGACACCATCGCCGAGCTGCTCGCCGGTTCCGAACTCATCAGCGACGCGATAGCCGCCGGCAACCTCGCGGTCGTCGGCGCCAATTACCGTCTCCGGCAGGGCTCCGTCGTTCCCGACGTCCACGTCGGCGTCATCTAGCACCACCCGCAACGAAAGGTTTTCACCGTGGCAGACCAGAAGTTCCGCACCGAGCACGACACCATGGGCGAGGTCCTCGTCCCCCTCGACGCCCTCTACGCCGCACAGACGCAGCGTGCCGTCGAGAACTTCCCCATCTCGGGGAGCGGACTGGAGGCCGGCCAGATCGTCGCCCTCGCGCGGATCAAGAAGGCGGCCGCGCTCGTCAACAGCGAGCTCGGCATCCTCGACGCCGGCATCGCCCAGGCGATCGCATCCTCCGCCGACGAGCTCATCGCGGGTGAGCATCACGCGCACTTCCCGGTCGACACCTACCAGACCGGTTCGGGCACCTCCTCGAACATGAACATGAACGAGGTCCTCGCCTCCCTCGCGACGACGCGACTGGGCAGCCCCGTCCACCCCAACGACCACGTGAACATGTCGCAGTCGTCCAACGACGTCTTCCCGACCTCGGTGCATGTCGCCGTCACACACGCTTTGCTCAGCGACCTCATCCCCTCGCTCGAGCACCTGGCCTCCGCCCTCGACACGAAGGCCGAGCTCTGGAAGACGGCCGTCAAGTCCGGTCGCACCCACCTCATGGACGCCACACCGGTCACCCTCGGGCAGGAGTTCGCCGGTTACGCCCGCCAGGTGCGCCTCGGCATCGAACGCGTGCAGTCCACCATCGGCCGCGTCGCCGAGGTCCCGCTCGGCGGCACCGCCACGGGCACGGGCATCAACACCCCGCTCGGCTTCCCGCAGAAGGTCATCGCGTCGCTCGCCGCGGACAGCGGCCTGCCGATCACCGAGGCGAAGGACCACTTCGAGGCCCAGGGTGCGCGCGATGCGCTCGTCGAGGCCTCCGGCGCCCTCCGCGTCATCGCCGTCTCGCTGACCAAGATCTGCAACGACCTGCGCTGGATGGGCTCGGGCCCGAACACCGGTCTCGGCGAGCTGCACATCCCCGACCTGCAGCCCGGGTCCTCGATCATGCCCGGCAAGGTCAACCCGGTGATCCCCGAGGCCGTCATCATGGTCGGTGCCCGCGTCATCGGCAACGACGCGACGATCGCCTGGGCCGGCGCGACCGGCAACTTCGAGCTCAATGTCGCGATCCCCGTCATGGGCACGGCGCTGCTGGAGTCGATCCGACTGCTCTCCAACTCCACGGTGCTGCTCGCCGACAAGACCGTCGACGGCCTCGAGGCCAACCTCGACCGGGCGCGCGCGCTGGCCGAGTCCTCGCCCTCCATCGTCACGCCGCTCAACAAGATCATCGGCTACGAGGCGGCCGCGAAGATCGCCAAGAACGCCGTCGCCAAGAGCATCACGGTGCGCGAGTCGGTCATCGACCTCGGCTTCGTGGAGCGCGGCGAGGTCACCCTCGAGCAGCTGGACACGGCCCTCGACGTCATGTCGATGACCCACCCCGGCTAGCGCTCAGATGTCACGGCCGAGGTGCACGACGCGGCCCTCGCGTCGCACCTCGCTGAGCCCGGCCTGCTGGTAGACCGCCAGGCGCACCACGTCGTCGTCGAAGATGGTGGCGGTCACCCGGGTCGCGCCCATGCCGCTTGCCACATCGACGAGGGCTCCGAGGATCTCCACGCCGAAGTCCTCATCCCGGAGGCCGCCAGCCAGCTCGTAGCCGATGACCACGGCCCCGTCGGCGTCGGGCGGGCCGGTGACCCCGGCTCCGCCCACGACGAGACCGTCGTCGCGACGGCGCAACTGGCTCTGCCAGTAGAAGTCGCGGCGCGGCGACCTGGCCTCGACGAGGTAGGCCTCGAGGTAGTCGACCTGCTCGAGCGACGGATAGTCGGGCGCCCACGTCTCGTCGGGCAGGCGTCGCTGGCGGAGCACCCTCTCGGCTTCCTCGATCGAGAGGAGGTGCAGCACCAGTTGTCGCGTGTGGACGTCCACCCTCCCAGTCTTACTCGCCGCGGGCCCTTCCTGCCAGCGCGGCGAGCAGACCCGCGCCCGTGTCGGCGTCATCGACCGTGACGACGAAGGGCGAGCGCCCCTCGCGGTCGACGGCGATGGCCTGTCCGCCGCGCATGACGACGCCCCAGCCGAGGGTGCCGAAGCGCAGGCCCCAGCCGCCGAAGTCGCGCACCGGGTTGACGTCGACGGTGCGCACGCCGGTTGCCTCGGAGACGGGGACCCGGAACACGGGCAGCCCCAGGACGGACCGGACCACCAGACCGGAGGCGTCCACGCGCACCCGCCACGCCAGCATGGCGATCACGATGGCGAACACGACCGCCGGCACCAGGAAGACGAGAACGGGCGCACTGGCGAGGAGGAGGATCGCGAAGACACCGAGGACGGAGACGGTGACGAGCACGAAGACACCGGGCGCGACCACGACCGAGCGCGACCAGCTGGCCCGCTCCGTGGCGCCGAGCGGGAGGGCCTCGACGGCGCCTTCCTCCTCGAAGCCGGCGCTGTCGACGCGCGGGACGAGCAGGACGGCGACGACAGCCAGGACGAGCGCTGCGGCGAATCCGAGACCGATGCCACCGAACGCTGCCGAGAGCGACACCGCCCGCGGGTCGGTCACCCCCTGCTGGACGATGGCACTGCCGAGGATGCTGAACGAGAGTCCGCTTCCGATGAAGACGCTGGTCCCCACCAGAGCGCGGACGAAGCCGGTCGTCGTGCGGCCACGGGTCTTCGCGAAGAGGGTGGCGACGAGGGTCACCGTGATGAGCACGACGCCGACCAGCAGGGGCGCGACGAGGTCGCCGATGCCCCCCACCCGGTCGACCTCGCCGCCCGGGCCCCAGTGAACGGCCAGCTCCGCCGGGAGATCGAGGGCGAGCAGGGCAGCCGTGGAGGCGGCCGCCGCCGCGAGCGGGGGGATCGTCGCGAGGGCAAAGGCGCGCTTCATGGTCATCGGTACTCCTCCGTGATGAGAGTGGTCAGGGTCTGGGGGCTCACGTCGAGGCGTCGCGCCTCGTCGACGAGGGCCCTCACGTGTTCCGCGAGCCCGGCGACGGTGCCGGCCCGCTCAGTGAGCACCGCGCCGCGTCCGCGCCGCAGCTCGACGAGCCCTTCGTCACGGAGCTCCTGGTAGGCGTGCAGGACGGTGTGGACGTTGACGTCGAGGGAGGCGGCGAGCTCGCGTGCCGACGGCAGGCGGTCCCCCGGTTCCGCGGCGCCCGCAAGCACCTGCTGGCGAACACTCGAGGCGAGCTGCTCGAACAGCGGGACGCTGGACGCGGGGTCGATGCGGATGAGCATGCCCCCATCCTATTGTTCTAGTTCCAATAGAGCAATACGCGCACCCGCCTTCTCGCAACTCAGGCAGTTCTGCGCATTGGTCGGGTTCACCCCCGGGCTTCCGGGACTCGACATCGCGGCGCGCGCGGATTGCCTGAGTTGGGAGAGGTGACGGCGGGAGAGGGCGGGTCGAGCGAGGTGCGGGGCGGCGGCACGGCGCGGGAATGGGAAACGCCCCGCACGAGGCGGGGCGTTTCCGTCGGACGGGAAGGTCAGGCGAGCTCGTTCGACTCCAGCATCTCCGTGACGAGGGCCGCGATCGCGGACCGCTCGGAGCGGGCGAGGGTGATGTGCCCGAACAGCGCGTGCCCCTTGAGGCTCTCGATGACCGAGGCGACGCCGTCATGCCGACCGACGCGCAGGTTGTCGCGCTGGGCGACATCGTGGGTGAGCACGACCCGCGAGTTCTGGCCGATGCGGCTGAGCACCGTGAGCAGCACGTTGCGCTCGAGCGACTGGGCCTCGTCGACGATCACGAAGGCATCGTGGAGCGAGCGTCCGCGGATGTGGGTGAGCGGCAGCACCTCGAGGATTCCCCGATCGATCACCTCGTCGATGACGTTCTGCGAGACGACGGAGCCGAGGGTGTCGAAGACCGCCTGCGCCCACGGGTTCATCGTCTCCGCGGCGTCCCCGGGCAGGTAGCCGAGCTCCTGGCCGCCGACCGCGTAGAGCGGGCGGAACACCATGATCTTGCGGTACTGCTGCTTCTCGAGCACCGCCTCGAGACCCGCGCACAGCGCGAGCGCCGACTTGCCGGTGCCGGCGCGACCGCCGAGCGAGACGATCCCGATCTCCTGATCGAGCAACATGTCGATCGCGAGACGCTGCTCGGCGCTGCGGCCGTGCAGCCCGAACATGTCGCGGTCGCCGCGCACCAGGCGCAGTTCGCCGCGGCCGGTCACGCGACCGAGGGCGTGACCACGATCGGAGTGGAGGACGAGACCGGTGTTGACCGGGAGGTCCTGGACCGACCGCGAGTGCAGCACCTCGTTGTCGTAGAGCTCCGCCATCTGCTCCGAACTGAGACTCACCTCGACCTGGCCGGTGTAGCCGCCGTCGACGGCGAGCTCGGCCCGGTACTCCTCGGCCGCAAGACCGATCGACGCGGCCTTGACGCGCAGCGGGAGGTCCTTGGAGACCACTGTGACGGCGAGGCCGTCGTTGGCGAGGTTCATGGCGACCGCGAGGATGCGCGAGTCGTTGTCGCCGAGCTGCAGGCCCGACGGCAGCACCGACATGTTCGAGTGGTTCAGCTCGACCCGGAGCGACCCGCCCTGCTCGTTCGCGGAGATGGGGAAGTCAAGACGCTCGTGCTGCACCCGGAGCTCATCGAGGTTGCGCAGTGCCTGACGCGCGAAGTACCCGATCTCGGGGTCGTTGCGCTTCGCCTCGAGCTCGGCGATCACCACCACCGGGAGGACGACGGCGTGTTCCGCGAACCGGAACACCGCCTTGGGATCCGACAACAACACGGAGGTGTCGAGGACGTAGGTGCGTTCGGCTGTGGCCGAACCCCCCGTCATCGTCGTCGTCGACTGCTTACGGATGTTCGACTCGGCCACGCTCGCTCCATCCCCGAGGAGCGCAGCTCCCCGGATGCGGTGACGCGACGGCCGGTTGTGCTCATCGAAACGAACTTACGTGGCCGTCTCGATCGGACGCCTTGTCCGATGCAGGCGACGCTATGCCTCGTTGGGCCGCAGACGCGCAGCGACACGCCCCCGGTAACCGGGAGTTCACACCGTGATGGCGGAGGCGAAACCGAGGAAACTGGCACGCAGCATGGCGAGTGTCTCCTCGCTCGTGCTCGCGTGGGCGCTGATGCGCACACTCGTGCCGCGCTGCGTCACACTCACGCCGTGGTTGTGGAGCGAGGCGACGAGCACGGTGAGCTGGTCCGGCTCGGGCGCGACCACCACGATGCCGGCGCGTTCGGCCTGACTCCGCGAGGAGACGACCGGGATACCGAACTCGTCCGCGAGGTCGATGATCGCCTCGGTGCGGTCGATGATGCGGTCGTGGATGGCCGCGACACCGACGTCGGCGATCTCCTCGAGGGCCGCGGCGAAGCGGGCCTGGGCGATCGGGTCCGGGTTGCTCACCTGGTACGCGCGTGCCGACCGCGCGGGCGGTGGCACCTCGTCGATTGGCAGGACCCCCGGCTCGAGCTCGGTCCCGGAGAAGCCGGACATGACCGGCGTCAGCCGTTCGAGGGCGCGATCGCTGAGCGCCATGAAGCCGGTGCCCCAGCCCGCGCGCACCCACTTCTGTCCACCGGTGATGATGACGTCCGCCACGGAGAAGGGCGCGTCGACGACGCCGAAGCCCTGTATCGCGTCGACGATGAGCAGGCGGTCACCGATCACCTGGCGGATGCCCTCCAGGTCCACGAGATACCCCGTGCGGAAGTCCACGAGCGACACCGCGACCGCCGTCGTCGTCTTCGTCAGCTGGTCGCGCAGGTTGCCCGGCGTGATGCGCCCCTCGTCCGTCTCCAGCCACTGCACGTCCGTGACCCGCAGAGCCTCCTGGGCGCGCACCGCCGTGACCGGCATGGTGGGGAACTCGGCGGGCGAGATGGCCAGACCACCCGTCAGACCGAACAGGGCGTGCATCGCCCCCGAGCTCGTGTTGGGCTGGAAGACGACCTGGTCGGCGGGGAAGCCGGTGAGCGCGGAGACGGCTTCGCGCACGCGGAGGTCCTGCTCCCAGAACGACGGGATGCTGCCGAAGCGGGCCACGCGCAGCAGCTCCGTCATGGCGAGGCTCTCGTCGATGACGGCCCGACCCACCGGACCGGCCGAGGCGAAGTTGAGGTAGCCGGGTTCCTCGCTGAACCGTGCGGCGAAGTCGTCGATCGTGATCACTGGCCGAATCTCCTCTGGCGGCGCGAGAAATCGCGGATGGCGCGGAGGAAGTCGACCTCACGCAGGTCGGGCCCGAGGGCCTCGACGAAGTAGAACTCGCTGTGGGCGCTCTGCCACAGCATGAAGTCGGAGAGGCGCTGCTCCCCTGAGGTGCGGATCACGAGGTCGGGGTCGGGCTGCCCTCCCGTGTAGAGGTGCTCCGCGATGAGATCGGGCGTGAGCTCCTCGGCGAGGTCGTCGAGGGTGCCGCCCGCCTCGTTGTGGGCGCGCACGATGCTGCGCACCGCATCCGCGATCTCCGCGCGTCCGCCGTAGCCGACCGCGAGGTTGATGTGGAGGCCGCTGTTGCCGGCCGTGCGCTCCTCCGCCGCCGCGAGCGAGTCGACCAGGACGGTGGGCAGGCCCTTGGTCTGACCGACGTGCTTCACGCGCCAGGAGCCGTTGTGCGAGAGGTCCTCGGCGAGGTCGGCGATGATCGCGACGAGGTCGTCGAGCTCCTCGGAGGTGCGCCCGCGGAGGTTGTCCGCCGAGAGCAGGTAGAGCGTCACGACCTCGACGCCGAGGCCATCGCACCAGGCGAGGAACTCGTGCATCTTCGCGGCACCGGCCGTGTGCCCGTGAGCCGCCTTCGACAGGCCCCTCATCCGGGCCCACCGACGGTTGCCATCGATGATCATCGCGACATGACGTGGCATCGGTTGGCCCTGCAGCCGTCGCCGGAGCCTGTTCTGGTACACCTCGTAGAGGAGACCCCTACCGAGGAGAGGCTGCCGGTCGTTCACCCCGCCTACGCTAGCCCAAAGCCACCTCCCACCCGCCCGTGAGTCAGCCCGGTATATCGTGATCGCATGACCGCTGCTTCCCCCGGGACGGACAACCGCGACGAGTTCTCCGACGGCCTGCCGAACCTCCCGTTGCTGGAGGATGCGGTCGACCATCAGGCGGAAGAGGAGAGGAAGCCTCTCTGGCGCGGCTGGATCCACGCGGGAACCTTCCCGCTCGCCATCGTGCTCGGGATCATCCTCGTCGTCCTCGCGGATGGGGTGGCGGCGAAGGTCAGCTCGGCCGTGTTCTTCTTCTGTTCGCTCCTGCTGTTCGGAACGAGCGCGCTCTACCACCGCGTCAACTGGAGCCCGAAGGTCAAGGCGGTCTTCAAGCGCATCGACCACTCCAACATCTTCCTGCTGATAGCCGGTTCCTACACTCCGATCACGGTGCTGGCCCTGCCGCACGACAAGGCGATCCTGCTTCTCTCGCTCGTCTGGGGAGGCGCCCTCCTGGGCGTCGGCTTCCGGATCTTCTGGGTCGGAGCCCCCCGCTGGCTCTACGTGCCGCTGTACATCCTTCTCGGCTGGGCCGCGATGATGTTCATCGTCGACTTCTTCCAGGCGAACGCCGCGATGATGACGTTGATCATGGTCGGCGGCATCTTCTACACGCTTGGTGCCGTGGCGTACGGCTTCAAGCGGCCGAACCCCATCCCGGGGGTCTTCGGGTTCCACGAGATCTTCCACTCGTTCACCCTGCTGGCGTTCCTCTGCCACTGGACGGGCATCCTGCTGGTCGCCCTCGACCCGCCCGCTTTCTGAAGCGGCGCTGACTAGACGGTGGGGTCGTCCTTCGGGCGCTCCGCCTGATCGGCACCCGCCTGCTCGGCCTCCAGGCGCTCCCGGATCTCACCGCGATAGCGGACGCGACGGACGCGACGGACCATGTCGAGGATGAGCAGCAAGGTCGCGATCATGACGAGCAGGGTGATCGCGAAACCGACCCATCCCGGGGTCACGGTGGTCGGGTCGAACGGAACCCCGCTGGGGGTCGGCGTCGGGGTCACCTCGGCGGGCAGGGCAAACATGGTCATGGGGATCCTCACCGATGGCGAATACTGGAACAAGCGTATCCGAGCGAGGCAGGGGGCCCGATGACAGACCTGGACGCACGCTATGGCCGGACGAAGGCGGTCGGGCGTCGTGGACGCCTCGTCGGCATCGTCGTCGCCGGCGTCTTCGCGATCGTCCTCGTCGGCTGGGTCGTCTGGGCGGGACTTCTCGCCCCCGGCGCCTCGATCGAGACCCGCGACGTGGGCCACACGATCATCGACGAACGGACCGTCAGCGTCGAGTTCGGCGTCACCTCGGAGCCGCGCGCGGAGATCAGCTGTGTCGTCGAGGCGCTCAACGAGAGCTTCGGGGTCGTCGGCTGGAAGCGCATCGACCTGCCCGTCGATGACCGCCACGACCGGGTCTTCACGGAGGAGCTGCGCACCTCGGAACAGGCCGTCACCGGCTTGATCTACAAGTGCTGGCTGTCCTAGGCTGAACGATCACCTGTCGAGACCGGCCTTCTGAGGCCGGTCTTTGTACATCCCCACCCCATCCCATGCACGGAGGAGAGCCATGAGCACCGACAGCACGGTCACCTGGCTGACGCAGGAGGCATACGACCGCCGCAAGGCCGAGCTCGAGCAGCTCGAGGGCGAGGGTCGTCTCGAGATCGCCAAGCGCATCGAGATCGCGCGTGAGGAAGGTGACCTCAAGGAGAACGGCGGCTACCACGCCGCCAAAGAGGAGCAGGGCAAGATCGAGGCGCGCATCCGCGTCCTCACCGAGCTGCTCCGCACCGCCAACGTGGGCGACGCCCCGGCCAGCACCGGCGTCGTCGAGCCCGGCACCGTCGTCACCGCAGAGCTGTTCGGCGACGAGGAGAAGTTCCTCATCGGCAGCCGCGAGATCGCCGGCGACTCCGACCTCGACGTGTACAGCGAGGGCAGCCCGCTCGGCGCGGCCATCCTCGGCCACTCGGAGGGCGAGACGGTGAGCTACCTGGCACCCAATGGCAAGACGGTCTCCGTGAAGATCGTCAAGGTCGAGACCTACGTCCCGTAGAGGCGTCCAGCGGATTGAGTAGCGCCGCAGGCGGCTCCCCTCAGCGGATTGAGCAGCGCCGCAGGGCCGGCCCCCCAGCGGATTGAGCAGCGCCGCAGGCGCGTGTCGAAATCATGCCAGCGGCAACCCGGTTTCGATACGCCGCTGCGCGGCTACTCAACCCGCTGGTTTTGCCGCTTCGCGGCTACTCAACCCGCTGGTGCTAGAAGTCGAGCCGCGGCCGGAAGCCGTCCGCCCGCAGCGCGTCGATGACGTGCTGCGCGTGCTCGGGCCCGCGGGTCTCGATGTGCAGCTCGAGCTCGACCTGCGAGATCTGCATCCCGTTGTTGTGACGGGTGTGCAGCACCTCGACGACGTTGGCGTTCTGTTCGGCGACGATCGCGGACGTGCGCGCGAGCTGGCCGGGCCGGTCGGGCAGCGGGATGCGCAGGCGCAGGTAGCGCTCCGACGAGGCCAGCCCGTGGCTGATGATCCGCTCCATCATGAGCGGGTCGATGTTGCCTCCGGAGAGCACGAAGACGGTGGTCCCGGTCTCCGAGACGAGTCCGGAGAGCAGCGCGGCGACTCCGACGGCTCCGGCCGGTTCGACGACCATCTTGGCCCGCTCGAGGAGGACGAGCAGCGCCTGGGCGGTCATGTCGTCCGTGACGGTGACCACCTCGTCCACGTACTCCCTGATGAACTGGAAGTTGAGGTGGCCGGGCCGCGAGACGGCGATGCCGTCGGCGATCGTCGGCTGGATGACGATCTCGGTGACCTCGTCCGCGTCGAGCGAGACGGGGTAGGCGGCGGCGTTGGCCGCCTGGACGCCGATGATCCGCACGTCGCGACCGCGCGCGGCGGCCAGGTGCTTCGCGGCGACGGCGAGGCCGGCGATGAGCCCTCCCCCGCCGATCGGCACGACGATCGTGTCGACGTCGGGCGCCTGCTCGAAGATCTCAAGGGCGAGCGTGCCCTGGCCGGTGATGACGTCGATGTGGTCGAAGGGCGGGATGAAGACCGCGCCCGACTCCTCGGCGAACTGCTTCGCGGCGCGCTGGGTGTCATCGAAGATGGCGCCGCGCAGCACGACCTCGGCGCCGTAGTCCCGGGTGGCCTGCAGCTTGGGCAGGGCGACACCGATCGGCATGAAGATGGTGGCGTTGATGCCGAGCTCGTGTGCCGCGAGCGCGACACCCTGCGCGTGATTGCCGGCCGACGCGGCGACGACGCCGCGTTCCTTCTCCTCGTCGGTCAGTTTGCTGAGCCGGTTGACGGCCCCGCGGATCTTGTAGGAGCCGGTGCGCTGCAGGTTCTCGCATTTGAGGAGCACGGAGGAGCCGAGAAGGCTCTCGAGGAAGCGCGAACGTTCGAGGGGGGTCACCTGCACCGCGCGGGAGACCACCTCGCGTGCCGCCTCGAAATCCTCGAGGCTCGGGGCCGCGACGGGGGTGTTGGTCATACGGGTGTCGCCACGTCCTCTGTATCGGGGCTCGCCTTGACGCGCCACGTTCCGCTCGCAATGTACTTCACCATAACGTTTGCGACAGCGACGACGGGCACGGCGAACAGCGCACCGGGGATGCCGGCGAGACCGGAGCCGGCGGCGACGGCGAGGACGACGGCCAGCGGGTGGACCTTGACGGCACTGCCGAGCACGAGCGGCTGGAGCACGTGACCCTCGATCTGCTGCACCAGGAGCACGACTCCGAGCATGAGGAGCGCGGGGAAGGGCCCGAAGTAGACGAGCGCGACGACGACGGCCAGGGTGCCGGTGACGACGGCTCCGACGATCGGGATGAAGGAGCCGAGGAAGACGGCGATCGCGATCGGGATGACGAGCGGGAACCCGTCCCCACCGCCGAAGATGAGCCCGAGGATCCACGCACCGAGGCCGATGCCGACCGCGTCGACGAAGGCGACGAAGATCTGCACCCGGACGAAGGTGGTCAGGGTCAACCAGCCGGCTCGACCCGAGTCGCCGACGGCCTTGCGGGCGCGACGCGGGAACAGGTTGGTCACCCAGGCCCAGATGCGCTTGCCGTCGAGCAGGATGAAGAGCGTCGAGAACAGGACGAGGAGGAAGCCGACGAGCACGTGCCCGGCTGTCGTCCCGACCGACAGCGCTCCGGAGAGGAGCGCGTTGGTGTCGGACTGGAACGAGGAGATCGCGTCGGCGACGATGCCGTCGAACTGCTTCTCGTCGATGTGGAAGGCGGAGTTTTCGAGGAAGACCTTGAAGTCCTCGTACGCCTGGATGCTGCGCTCCTGGAGCGAGGGGTAGCCGGCGCGGATCTGCCACTGGATGACGAAGATCAGGCCCCCGATGACGCCGAGGGTGCCGACGAGCGCGACAGCGACGGCCAGGCCCCGCGGCCAGCGGTGTCGGGTCAGCCAGCCGACGAGCGGAACGAGGAGGGCCGACAGCAGCAGGGCCACCATGATCGGGACGACGATCTCGCGCAGCTGGACGACCAGGAAGCCGAAGAGGGCGAGCACCGCGACGACCACGAGGATGCGCCAGGCCCACTGGCCGGCGATCTCCACCGGCACGGGGATCGACTCCTCGATCCGCTTCTTCCGGGTCGCTCCGGTGGGCACCGGGACCGCGGGTGCTCGACGCAGTTCGTCCTTACGCCTCTTGCCGAAGATCATCGCCCCAGCGTACTGTCGCTCAGCGCGCGGACACCGAGACCGCAGCTGCCGTGACGCTCACGTGCACCGTATTCCCGGTTTCGAGCTGGTCGCCCACCCCGTGCTGCACAGCGAGGACCGTCCCGTCCTCCAGACGCACCTGCGTGCGACGCAGCGACCCGAGGAAGCTGGAGGCGACGACCGTCGCCGGCGTCCCGTCGGCGGTGATCCGGATGTCCTCCGGACGCACGAGCGCCGTGACGGGCCCGTCGGCGAGCGACTCGCCGAGCGCTTCGGCGGTCGCGCCGAGCACGGTGACGCGTCCGCCGAGCAGCTCGGCGGAGACCTTGTTGGAGAGACCGACGAAGTCGGCGACGAAGGGCGACGAGGGGCGGGTGTAGAGCTCCTCGGGGCTGCCGATCTGCTCGATCCGGCCGGCGTTCATGACGGCGACCCGGTCGGCGACCGCGAGCGCCTCCTCCTGGTCGTGCGTGACGAAGAGGGTCGTGATGCCGAGGTCGGTCTGGATGCGACGGATCTGGTCGCGCAGGGAGACGCGGACCTTCGCGTCGAGAGCGCTCAGCGGCTCGTCGAGGAGGAGCACCCGGGGGCGCGTGACGAGGGCCCGGGCGAGGGCCACGCGCTGCTGCTGCCCACCGGAGAGCTGGTGGGCGTAGCGGCCGGCGAGGTGGTCGAGGCCGACCATCTCGAGGGTCTCCGTCGCGCGAGCGCGACGTTCCATCTTCTCGACCTTGCGCATCCGGAGCCCGAACTCCACGTTCTCCAGGACCGTCATGTGCGGGAACAGCGAGTAGGACTGGAAGACCATGCCGATGTCGCGACGGTTGGTCGGCACGTCCGCGACGTCCTTGCCGTCGATGAGGATGCGTCCGCCGTCGATGGCCTCGAGACCGGACAGGGCACGCAGGGCGGTCGTCTTGCCGCAGCCGGAGGGGCCGAGCAGGGCGATGAACTCCCCCGGCGCCATCTCGAGGTCGATGCCGGCGAGGGCCTGGTGCGAGCCGTAGGTCTTGGTGACACCGCTGAGGTGTACAGGTGCTCCGTGGTGTACGGGGGCTCCGGTCATGATGACGACTTCCGTTCGCGGCCGAGACGGCCGATGGAGATGAGCAGGATGAAGGCGAAGAGCAGCGCCAGCAAGGCGAAGATGGTCGCGACCCACGGGTCGGACTTCGACACCTGGAGCAGCGCCGTCTGCAGGTTGCTGCGGTTGAGGAACGACGCGATCGTGAACTCGCCGAGCACGACGGCGACCGAGATGAACGAGGCCGCGAGCACGCCGCGCCGCAGGTTCGGCAGGAGGACGTGCCAGAGGATGCGCGGCCAGCTCGCCGAGAGGGTGCGCCCCGCCTCGAAGAGGGTGCGCATGTCGACGGCCTCGAGGTTCGCCTGGATCGCCCGGTAGGCGTAGGGCAGCACAGTGATGCCATAGGCGAAGGCGAGGGTCCACGGGGCGCTGCCGAAGACCTTCACGACGACCGAGTAGACCGGGGCGAGACCGACCACGAGCACGATCGCGGGGACCGTGATCGGGATGATGCAGACGAACTCGAGCAGGCGCTGCAACCGCGGGAACCGCAGGTGCACCAGGATCATCGTCGGCAGCAGGATGACGACGACGATCGCCACCGTCACCACCGCCAGGACGAGCGAGTTGCCGATGGCCTGGAAGAGACCGCGGTAGGTGCGCGCGGCGTCCTCGTCCACCAGTCCGGTCCAGTGGTCGAGGGTGTAACCACCGGAGAGACCGGCCCGGAAGGTGAACTCGATCATGCCGATGATCGGGACGGCCATGATGAGTCCGACGATCACGAGGATGAGGGTGCGCGGGAGGCGGCCGGGCTCGGCGCCGATGCGGACGGCGGAACGGGTCGTCATCGTTGCCACCTCGACGTGCGCGACTGCAGCACCGAGTAGCCCCACATGACGATCACCATGATGACGATCATCCCGAGGGCGAGCGCGCCGGCCATGTTCTCCCGGCCGAGGACCGTCTCGGAGACGAGCGCGGAGCGGATCTGCAGCGGGACGATCTGGGCTCCCTGGCTGATGAGGGCGGCGGCCGTCGCATAGGACGAGAACGCGTTCGCGAAAAGCAGCAGCAGGCTGCCGAGGAAGGAGGGGGCGAGCACCGGAATAGCGATGCGGGTCCAGTAGGTCAGGCGCGTCCCGCCGAGGGTCGCGCTCGCCTCCGCCCACTGCGTCTTGAGCCCGTGCAGCGCCGGCATGAACGTGATGATCATGAGGGGCACCTGGAAGTAGAGGTAGACGGGCAGGAGGCCGGGCACCTGATAGAGCCAGTTGCCGTCGGCGTAGATGTCGATGCCGAGCGCCTGCTGCATCCAGACCCGGACCAGACCCTGGCTGCCGATGGTCGCGATGAACGCGAAGGCGAGCATGACGCCGCCGAACTGGGCGAGCACGCCGCTCGCCGCGTCGACGAAGCTGCGGACCGCCCCGTCCGGACGCATGCCGAGCATGGCGTAGCAGACGAGGGCGCCGATGATCGCGCCGGCGACGGCGGTGACGGCCGAGACCCAGATCGAGCTCCAGAAGGCCTGCAGCACGTTCGGGGCGAGAAGCCCCTCGATGTTGGCGAGGGTGAGCTCGCCCTCATCGGTGAAGAACCCCGTCCCGACCGCGAGGGTCGTGGGGATCGCCAGGAAGAGCAGCACGTAGGCGGCGAAGGGCGTGAGCCCGATGTAGGCGACCGCCCCACGCAGGGGGTGACGCCGGGAGGTCGTCCCGGCGTCACCCGATGCGGAGACCGGCGCTGGTGCGTCAGTCATCCGTTTTCCGGTCGTCAGCTGATCGCTGCAGCCCAGTTGGCGGCGAGGAGCGTCGCGGCCGCCTCGGCCTGCTCGGCCGTGGGGGTGACGAGCTCGCCGTCCAGCTCACCGAGGGCCTCGAGGTACTCCTCATTGACCGTTCCGGCGTCCTGCAGGGTCTGGATGGTCACGGGGTACGCGCCGCCCTTGATGAAGAGGTTCTGCGCCTCGGCACCGTAGAGGAACTCCATCCACAGACGCGCGGCCGCAGGGTGCGGGGCATCGTTGTTGATGGCCTGGTTGTAGAAGCTCGTGTAGACCGGGCCGCCGAGGGTGACGACCTTCCAGCCCTCGACGTCGTTCGCGACGGCCAGGTTGTTGTAGCTCCAGTCGAAGACGACCTTGGTCTCGCCAGCCGCGATGGTCGCGGGGGTGGCGTCGACGGGGAGGAAGTTGCCGGCCTCGTTCAGCTCGCTGAAGAAGTCGATGCCCGCCTGGAAGTCGTCCAGCGATCCGCCGTTCTGCACCGAGGCGAGACCGACGGCGGCGAAGGCCGCACCGGCCTGCGTCGGGTCACCGTTGAGGGCGACCGCGCCGCGGTAGTCGGAGCCGAGCAGGTCGTCGAGCGACTTCGGCGCCGGAACCGAGTTGGAGTCGTAGCCGATCGACATGGAGCCGGTGTAGTCGTTGACCCAGAGGCCGGTCGACTCCTTGTTCTCCTCCGGGATCTCGTCCCAGTTGGCGACCTGGTACGGCGCGAAGTAGTCGAGCGAGTCGAGGGCGACGGCGGTGCCGAGGTCGAAGACGTCGGGGGCGGTGTCCTGGCCACGCAGGTTGTCGGCGGCGGCGATCTCCTCGGCGGACGAGATGTCGGGGTCGGCCGAGTTGACCGTGATGCCGTAGGTCTCCTCGAAGAGGGCCTTGATCTCGCCGTAGTTGGCCCAGGTGTCGGGCAGGGCGATGACGTTGAGCTCGCCCTCGGCCTTGGCGGCCTCGATCAGGGCGTCCAGGCCACCGAAGTCCTCGGCGCTGGTGGCGGTTGCGGCGTCGACGTCGCCGGCGGCACCGGTCGGCTCGGCGTCCCCTGCGCAGGCGCTCAGGGTGATGGCGGCAGCCGCGAAGATCGCGATGCCGGCAAGATTGCGCTTCTTGAACACAATTCCTCCATGCAGTGTGGAGGCCCGTGCTGTGTCCGGGCCGTTCGGATGCCACCTGCTCTGGGCACGTTAGGAGTGCGCGGCGCAGTCTCCCCATCCGATCGGTGAACGTCGGGGAAACGCGCCATGACGGTTGCGCTCGCTAGGGTCGGAGCGTGGTCGACACCCTCACCGCCGCTCAGGCCCGCCGCGTCGCGCTCGCCGCGCAGGGCTTCGGACGCGCCTCCCCGACCCCGGTCGGCGTGCGGCAGCTGCGGTCCACCGTCACGCGATTGAACCTGTTGCAGCTGGATTCGGTCAACGTTCTCGAGCGCAGCCACTACCTCCCGATCCATGCCCGCCTCGGGCAGTACGACAAGGCCGACCTCGATCGGCTCACGCTCGGCCGCCGCAGCGACTACACCGAGTTCTGGGCGCACGAGGCCGCCATCATCCCGATCCAGGACTGGCCTCTGTTCCGCTGGCGGATGGATTTCTACCGCGACTGGTATCGCCGTCACCCCGACGCGTGGGTGCACGGCAACGACAAGGCCGTCGCCTGGGTGCTCGCCGAGCTATCCGCGAAGGGGCCGCTGACCGCGAGCAGCATCGAGGACGACACCCGCCGCGGCCGTACCGGCTGGTGGGACTGGTCGGAGACGAAGCGGGCGCTCGAGTACCTGTTCCGCGTGGGCGAGGTCGTCGCCGCCGGCCGCAAGGGCTTCGAGCGCGTCTACGCCCTGCCGTCGCAGAAGCTGCCCGCCGCGATCATCGACCGGGAGGTGCCGGAGGATGAGGCCGTCCGCATCCTCATCGCCCAGTCGGCGCGAGCGCACGGCGTCGGGACGGTGCGCGACATCGCCGACTACTACCGGATCAAGCAGGCCCCCGCCCGGGAGGCGATCTCCTCCCTCGTCGACAGCGGCGAGCTGATCCCCGTGACCGTCGCCGGGTGGAAGGAGAGGGCGTGGCTGCACCGCGACGCCCGCATCCCCCGACGCATGGAGGCGGGGGCGCTCCTCTCCCCCTTCGACCCGGTCGTCTGGGAGCGGGCGCGGGCGCTCCGCCTGTTCGGATTCCACTATCGGATCGAGATCTACAGCCCGGCGCCGCAGCGAGTGTTCGGTTACTACTCGCTGCCGATCCTCGTGGACGATTCGATCGTCGGGCGCATCGACCTCAAGAACGACCGGCAGGCCCGCGTGCTCCGGGTGCAGTCCGCGTGGCGCGAGGAGGGGGCGCCGGCCGGCATCGAGGACCGGATCGTGCCGCTCCTCGAACGCATGCGCACCTGGCAGGGGCTGGAGGCGGTCGAGTTCGCCGGACGGGGCGACCTCTCCGAGGCGCTCGGCGGGGCCTGGGCCGCGCGCTGAATCATCCTCCGGGCCGATGCCCCTCGCCGGCCCCGGAGAGCATCATGGGCACATGACGCGTTCGGGTGCGGTCGTAGCCGCCTTCAGCATTCTCATCGTCCTCGTCGGCTGTACGGCCGCTCCCCCGGACGATGAATCCCCTGCTGCGCCCTCTCCGGAGCCCACCGAGACTATCTCGCCCGCGTCGGGCCCGACGCCCTTCCTCGATGCGACCTGCGCCGATCTGCTCAGCGATGCCGTCATCGCGCCGGCCGTCTCCGAGCCCGTCGACGCGCGCGAGCTGCCGGAGTTCCGTGAGCTGTCCTGGGCGGATGTGCCCCGGGGCGCCGCCGTCCAACAGCTCGGTGGCTTCACCTGTGAATGGAGCAACGGCGTCCTCCAGGCGGACGACGTCACGGTGCCCGAATATCGCGGCGTCTACCTCAGCGTGCTCCCGGACGCCGCGGCGGAGTGGCCGAAGTTCGCCGGCTATGTCGACCCGGCGACCGGGCGTTCGGAAGGCTGCAGCGATTACTCGGGCGCCACCCGGTGCTACTACGACGCCCTCGTCGGATCCACCTGGGTGCACCTGGAGCTCGACGGCGCGACGAGCGCCACCGCCTATCAGCCGCTCGCCGCTGCGGTCGAGGCGGCGCTTGCCGCCGCCACTCCCACCGGAGCCACCTGGACACCCCCGGACGGCACGCTGCCGATCGATCTCGACTGCGCCGCGCTCGATGGACCGATCTCCATGGAGTTCGGCACGCCGAACGTCGCCTACGACGACGGCGGCGGTGGGTGGAGCCAGGAGGCATCGTCCTGGTCGGCAGCCGGCATCCAGGGATTCGGCTGCAGCTACATCTATGAGGGTGCGGACCTCTCGGCTTCGTCCGTGGTCATCTCCGGTTACGCCGGCGCGGGGTGGGCGCTCCGTGCCGCGCAGGAGGAGGATCTGATCCCGACCAACCCCACGCTGCACAGCGGCTCCATGGAGGACGGTGACGACGCCTGGATCGAGTGCACGACGGAGCTCGACTGCACCGCTCACATCCTCGTGGCGAACGGCTGGATCCGCGCGGACATGAACCTGGTCGAGGAGCACGCCGACGTCGACGCGGAACAGTTCTTGATCGTGCTCACCGACCTGCTCGTGACGCAGGTCCGCGGTTAGGCAGGTCCGCGCTTAGAAGGTGCGGCCGCTCTCGCGGAGGCGCTCGACGCGCTTCTCGATCGGCGGGTGCGTCGCGAAGATGCGGGACAGGAAGCCCGGCTTGTTCGGGTCGCTGATCCACAGGTGCGACATGCTCGTGTTGGTGCGGGCGACCGGGCGACCATAGGCCTGCAGCTTGAGGAGGGCGCTCGCCAGGGCGTCGGGGTGACGCGTGGTGAGTGCGCCCGTCGCGTCGGCGAGATACTCGCGCTGGCGCGAGATGGCCGCCTGCACCGCGGCGGCGACCAGCGGGGCCACGATCGCCGCGACGAGACCGACGACGATGAGGATGATCGCGCCGCCGTTGTTGTTGTTGTTCCCGCGCCCACGGCCCCCGAAGAAGGCCATGCGCAGCAGGATGTCGGCGATGAGACCGACCGCGATCACGAGACCGAAGACGATGAGCGAGACGCGGATGTCGTAGTTCTTGACGTGCCCGATCTCGTGGGCCATGACGCCCTCCAGCTCGGAGTCGGTCATGATCTCCATGAGACCGGTCGTCGCGGCGACGACCGCGTGCTCCGGGTCCCGACCGGTCGCGAAGGCGTTCGGGGCCGGGTCGTCGATGATGTAGACCTTCGGCATCGGCATGCCCTCGGTGATCGCCAGGTTCTCGACGATGCGGTACAGCCGCGGGTCATCCGACTTCTGGATCTGCCGGGCACCACTGAGGGCGAGCGTCTCGCGCGTCGCCATGAAGTACTGGAACGTCGCATACGCGCCGGCGATCACGATGACGATGACGCTGATCGACCAGTCCTGGTAGATGTACGCCGGGATGGCCGACAGCCCGCCGATAATCAGCAGAAAGATCAGGATGATGAAGACGGTGTTGCGCTTGTTCTTCGCAATCGCGCTGTACATCGAGGAACTACTAGAACTGCACGCGAGGCGGCTCGGCGATGGCCGCCGAGTCGGTGACCTCGAAGAACTCGCGCTCGGTGAAACCGAGCCCGCGCACGAAGAGCGTGTTCGGGAACACCTTGATCTTCGTGTTGAGTTCGCGCACGCCACCGTTGTAGAAGCGGCGGCTGGCCTGGATCTTGTCCTCGGTGTCGACCAGCTCGGCCTGCAGCTGCAGGTAGTTCTGGCTGGCCTGGAGCTGCGGGTAGGCCTCGGCGACGGCGAAGACGGACTTCAGCGCGCTCTGCATGTGGTTCTCGGCGGCGGACGCCTCGGCCGGTCCACCGGCGCTGAGGGTCTCGGCACGGGCCTTCGTCACATTCTCGAAGACGGCCTTCTCGTGGGCCGCGTAGCCCTTGACGGTCTCGATGAGGTTCGGGATGAGGTCGGCACGGCGCTTGAGTTGGACCGTGATGTCGCTCCATGCCTCGTCGACGCGCACATTGAGGGTGACCAGGCCGTTGTAGGTGGCCCAGAGGTAGCCGCCGACGATGACGACCAGAAGCACGAGAATGCCGACGATGATCAGGATTTCCATGCCTTGGATCTTACGACACCATCCCCGAGTAATGGTCAGCGTCCGCTGTGAGCAGACGAGGAATTCTGCGGTCTAGGATTTCAGCGTGATGACCGATGGAGTGGCTTCCGACCAGCCGAGGCGCCGGGGCCGCCCGCCGAAGTCGGAGGCTCGCGACGACACCCGCACGACGATCATCGCCGCCGCGGCTGCGTCCTTCGCCTCCGAGGGCTTCGAAGCCACCTCGATGCGCGGCGTCGCGCGGGACGCCGGAGTCGATCCGGCGCTCGTCCGGCACTACTTCGTCGACAAGGCCGCCCTCTTCGCCGAGGCCGTCACCGACGCGATGAGCCCGGAGCGCCTCCTCGAGACCGCGCTCGCCGGCGACCGCGAGCAGATCGGCGAGAACCTCGTCCGGCACGTCGTGGCCACCTTCGATGCCCCGGGCGCCAGCACCCGCACCGTGCGGCTCCTGCACACGGCACTCGGGCAGGAGTTCGCGGCGGACACCTTCCGGAACCTCGTCATGGACGGGATCCTCGAGCGCGTGGCCGCGCACATCACCGACACCGACGCCGACCTGCGCGCCTCGCTCGTCGCGGCCCAGATGGTGGGCCTCATCGTCGCCCGGTACGGGGTCGGCATCGAGCCGCTCGCGAGCGCGCCGGCCGAGGAAGTCGTCTCCCGAGTCGGGCCCGTGGTGCAGTGGTACCTCACCGGCTCGCGACCGGAGACGACCCCCGCCACGGCCTAGTCTGGGGAGCATGACGGACACCGCCGCCGACCTCATCGGTCGCCTCACCCGCTCGATCCCCGACTTCCCGCAGGCGGGCATCATGTTCCGGGATCTGACGCCGGTGTTCGCGGACGGGCCAGCGCTGCACGCCGTCACGCAGGCGCTCGTGGAGCCGTTCCGCGGTCGTGTCGACTCCATCGCCGGGGTCGAGGCGCGCGGCTTCCTCCTTTCCGCCACCGCCGCCTACGAACTCGGTGTCGGCACGCTGCTCATCCGGAAGCCGGGCAAGCTGCCCGGCGAGGTGCTCAGCCGCAGCTACGACCTCGAGTACGGGAGCAATACGCTCGAGGTGCAGCCCGCCGACCTGCCGAAGGGCTCACGGGTCCTGCTCGTCGACGATGTGCTCGCCACCGGCGGCACCCTGTCCGCGGCGGTCGAGCTCATCGAGGCCGCCGGCTGGGAGCTGGCCGGCATCAGCGTGGTGCTCGAGCTCGAGGGCCTCGCCGGACGCGACCGCCTCCCCGACCGCGAAGTCCACACCCTAGTGCAGGTCTAGCCCTTCAGCGGAGGCCCTTCTGCCCAATGCTGCGCGTCGCTGAGCTCGCGCCGGTTTGCCGAGCGCGCGGCGGTGTGAACATCAGCGCGCGCGACAAACCTCCGCGCGCTCCACAATGCGCAGCATTGGGCGACCTCAGCGGAGGCCGGCGGTCATGCCGCGGCGGGCGAGGACCAGGTTCTCGATGAGCTGGACGACGTTGTAGAGCACGAGCGTGATGAGGGTGATCAGGGCGACCGACGACCACAGGTAGTCGAACTGCGCCGAGGCGCTGAACTTGAGGATGCTGCCCCCGATGCCCGCGCCGGTCGACAGCCACTCCGCGAGCAGCGCACCGGTCACGGCCCCCGGGACGGAGACGCGGGCCGCCGCGAACAGCGACGGCAGGGCGCCCGGCAGGCTGACCTTCGTCAACGCGGTGAGGGTCCCGCCGCCGTAGACGCGGACGAGGTCGAGGCTCTCCCGGCTCGCCCGGCTCAGCCCGAACATGACGGACGCGAGGGCCGGGAAGAGCACCACGATGCTGCCGATGACGGCGACCGAGGCGGGCGTCCCGCGCCCGGTGATGAGGATGATGACGGGCGCGATCGAGACGAGCGGGATGCTGCGCAGCAGCAGCGCGAGCGGCATGACACCCGCCTCCACGGCCTTCGACAGCGTGAAGAGCACTGCCAGCACGATGGCGACCACCATGCCGACCGCGAAGCCGATGAGCGAGTCCTGCAGGGTCTGTAGGACGAGCGGGGCGAGCAGCTCACGGTGCGAGGCGGCCGTGCTGTTCGGGCGGTCCGGGTTGTCGACGAACAGGAAGTTCCATACCTCGACCGGCCCCTTGGCCACGTACGGTGAGATACCGGTGAGGCTGACGACCGCCTGCCAGAGCAGCAGGACGACGGCCAACGTGATGAGCGCGTTGAGGCTGGAGCGACCGATCGACCTCATGCGGCGGCCTTCCCCGAGACCCACGGGGTCACGAGCCGCGCGAGCAGGCCGACGATCCCGTAGCCGATGAGGGCGACGACGGCGCAGAGGAGGAAGATCGCCCACACCCGGGTGGAGTCGAGTTGCCCCTGCAGCCGGATGAGGGTGATGCCGACGCTGCGGTCGGTCGCGCCCATGTACTCGCCCAGGACGGCGCCGAGGAAGGCGGTCGGCACGGCCACCTGCAGCGCGTTGAGGATCGCCGGCAGGGCGGCGATCAGCCGCACCTTGCGCAGCTGCATCACCCGCCCGCCGCCGAAGACGTGCACGACGTCGAGGCTGGCCCGGTCAGCCGAGCGGAAGCCGAGCAGGGCCCCGACGACGGTCGTGAAGAAGACAACGAGGGCGGCGAGGAAGATGGCCGTCTTGGACGGATCCCCCGCCTCCTTCGCCCCGCCGAGGACGACGATGGCGATGCCACCGACGGCCACGATCGGCAGGCAGTAGCTGACGACGGCGACCTGGACGACGACGGACTCGATCCGGGGCGCGAGCAGGACGGTGGCCGCGAGCAGCAGAGCGATCCCGTTGCCCCAGGCGTAACCGATGAGCGCCTCGGTGATCGTCACCTGGAAGACACCCCAGTAGGCCAGCGGCCCGTCCGCGACGAGCTGCCCGATCACCGCGAAGGGCGACGGAACGGGGGTGAAGGTGGTGCCGGGCGCCGGGGTGAACGCCGTCACCGACAGCAGCCACCACGCGGCCAGGATCACGACGGCGCCGATGACACCGGCGACCCAGCCGGGGATACGGCGTGTGGAGCGCATCAGGACTCCGAGGCGGCCCGACCGTCGGCGCCGAACAGCAGTTCGGAGGCCTGGTCGACGAGGGCGTGGAACTCGGGCGTGCGCTGCATCTCGGGCAGGCGCGGGCGCGGCAGGTCGACCTCGATGATCTCCTTCACGCGACCCGGGCGGGGCGACATGACCGCGACGCGGTCGGAGAGGAAGATCGCCTCGCTGATCCCGTGCGTCACGAGCAGGGTGGTCGCGGGCTTCTCCGTCCAGATCCGCAGCAGTTCGAGGTTGAGGTTCTGGCGGGTCATGTCGTCGAGGGCGCCGAAGGGCTCGTCGAGCAGCAGCACGGACGGCTTGAGCACGAGCGCACGCGCGATCGAGACCCGCTGGCGCATGCCACCGGACAGTTGCGCCGGCTTCGCGTTCTCGAATCCGCGGAGCCCGACGAGGTCGATGAGCTCCTCCACGTAGTCCTTGTCGACGCGGCGACCGGCCACCTCGAAGGGCAGCTGGATGTTGGACCGGACGCTGCGCCACGGCAGGAGGGCGTGGTCCTGGAAGGCGATCCCCAACTCACTGTCCCGGCGCAGCTGCGACGGGGTGCGGCCGTCGACGAGCACGCTGCCCGAGGTGGGCTCCTCGAGGTCGGCGAGGATCCGCAGGATCGTCGACTTCCCGCAGCCGGAGGGGCCGAGGAGCGCCAGGAAGGACCCCTGGTCGGTGTGCAGGTCGGTGTCCTGCAGCGCGGTGACGCTGCGCCCGCGCGAGGCGTGGAAGGTCTTGGTGAGTCCGCTCACCTGGATGCCGGTACCCGCGAGGGCACCGGCATCCGTGGTTGGTGCGTTGGTCATGTGTTACAGGTACGCCTTCAGCTCCGGGAACTCGGCGTAGATCTCGTCGATGATCGAGGTGTCGAAGAGGTCCTCGACGGCGACGTCCCATCCAGCTCCGGCGAGCGAGGCGACCGTCTCCTTCTGGAGGGTGTCGGAGATGGTGAACAGGCCGTTGGCCTCCGTCTCCTCGGTCGAGATGAGCAGCTTCGTCGCCTCGAGACCGAGGCCCGTCTTCTCCGGGTCGAGGGAACCGAAGACCGACTCGAGGCCTTCCGAGTTCTCGCTGGCGGCCTGGTCGTAGTACTTGGTGACCAGGGTCACCGTGTCCTCGGTCGGGTTGGCGAACACGTCGCTCCAGCCCTTGATCTCGGCGATGAGGAACGCCTTGAGCAACTCGCGGTTCTCGGCGAGGTACTGGTCGGTGACCGCGAAGGTCTCGGCGACGAACGGAACGCCGTTCTCGGCGTAGGGCAGGTTGGTGACCTCGTAGCCAGCCAGCTCCACGGTCAGCGCCTCGTTGGTGAGGTAGGCCATGAAGCCGTCGACCTCGCCGCTCATGAGCGGGGTCGGGTCGAAGTCGACCGGGACGACGGTGACGTCGGCGGGGTCGATCTCGTTGGCGGCCAGCAGCGCGGCGAACACGCTCGCGTTGGAGTCCTGGACGCCGATCGTCTTGCCGACCAGGTCCTCCGGGGTCTGGATGTCCGCGCCGTCGGCGAGGGACAGGATCGTGAACGGGTTCTTCTGGAACGTCGCGCCGATGATCTTGAGCGGCGCACCCTCCTCGGCGACCGCTGCGCCGATCGAAGCCGAGTCGCTCAGGGCGACCTGGACGGTTCCGGAGAGGAGCTTCGCGACGCCGGTGTCGGGGCCCGAGACGCCGATGACGTTCTCGAAGCCGGCCTCGTCGTAGTAGCCGTTCTCGTAGGCGTAGAACTCGCCCGCGAACTCCTCGTTCTTGATCCACGAGTACTGCACGCTGATCTCGCCGAAGGACTCCTCACCGTCGGCGCCGGTGGTGGAGGTGTCGCCGGATGCGCAGCCGGCGAGCACGAGGGCGCCGGCGGCTGTCACTACTGCTGCGACGCCGAGACGGCGCAGCGGGGAACGGGGGGAGGGAGCCATTGCTGTGTTGACCCTTCGGAGAGTGGATGGATTGCTCCCGACGCTATCCAGCGCAGGTTTCCGTTCATCACTCCGGGGATTTCACGGGTGTTACCGAATCAGGCTCCGAGCACCTTCTCGAGGTACGCGTTGGCGAAGACGCGGTCCGGATCGAGCCGGTCGCGCACCGCGAGGAAGTCGTCGAAGCGCTCGTAGGTGCTGCGCAGCGACTCCGCGTCGCGGAAGTTCATCTTGCCCCAGTGCGGTCGCCCGCCGAAGCCCTTCATGATCTCCTCGACGGCGGTGAAGTACTCGGTCGGGTCGTCCCGGTGGTAGCGGTGGACGGCGATGTAGCCGGAGAGGCGCCCGTGCGCGGTCGACATCCAGATGTCGTCCGCCGCGGCGATGCGCACCTCGACCGGGAAGCTGATGCGCCAGCCCCTCGACTCGATGAGGGCGTCGACGGCGCGTAGCGCTTCCGGAACATGCTCGGCCGGGATCGCGTACTCCATCTCCTGGAATCGCACGGTGCGCGATGCCACGAAGACGCGGTGCGACAGCTCGGTGAACTCGCGCTCGGCGACCAGCTTGTCGGCGAGACGGTTCTGCGGCCGGATGATCGCCGGGATCACGTGGCCGATCGCGTTCGTCACCGCGTAGACGCCGTTCGACATGAACTGGTCGTCGAACCAGGCGCCGACCGGGTTGAGCGGCTTCTCCCCCGCCTCGAGTGGGAGACGCGTGTTCGTCTTGGTGAGCGCGGTGCGGGTGTGCGGGAACCAGTAGAACTCGAAGTGGTCGACGCCGGTCGCGCGGGCGATCCAGTCGTCGAGGACCTCGTCCAGCGGCTCCGGCTTCTCGACGGCGTGGAGCAGGAAGCTCGGCACGCACTCGATGACGACCTCGACGAGGATGCCGAGGGCGCCGAGGCCGAGACGGGCGGCGGGCCAGAGCTCGGCGTTCTCCGTCTCGCTGATGCGCAGCACCTCGCCGTCGCCGGTGACCAGGGTGACCGCGCGCAGCTGGCGGGCGAGCCCACCGAAGCCGTGGCCGGTGCCGTGCGTGCCGGTCGAGGTGGCGCCGGCGATCGTCTGCCGATCGATGTCGCCCATGTTCTCGAGCGCGAGGCCCAGCGGGTCGAGCAGCGCGGGCAGCTGGTACAGGTTCGTGCCGGCGCCGAGCGTCACCAGATTGCCGTCCACGGCGAGCAGACCGTCGAGCGCCGATATGTCGAGCTGCACGTCATCCGTCGCGGCGATGCCGGAGAAGCTGTGACCTGCTCCGACCGTCTTCACGCGGAGGCCGGTGGCGCGCGCGGCGAGGACGGTCGAGACGACTTCCTCGACGCTGGTCGCACGGGCGACGAAACGCGGACGCGTCTGCTGCGAGCGCCCCCAGTTGCGCCAGAGCGCGCGGGACTCGACGAGGCTCACAGGAAGACCTTCCCCTGGCCGCGGTACGTGGGCAGGCGGCCGACCACCGAGCCATCCTCGACGAGCAGGAACTCGTCGACATGCTCGCTGAGTTCCCCCGCCTTCGTGTGGCGCAGCCAGACGCGGTCGCCCACACCGAGCACCATCGCGGCGTCGCCGGTCAGCGGGGTCTGCACCTCGCCGGCCATCTCGTTCGCCACCATGTGGGTGTGCGGCGGCCAGACCACCTGCGGCAGGCGGTCGGGCGCCGGGGGGCCGGACGCGACCCAGCCGCCGCCCAGGAGCGTCGCCATCGCGGGCTTCGGCTTGCGCACCACGGCGAGCGCGAAGGCGGCGGCGGGCGCCGGGGTGAAGTGCCGGTATCCGTCGAAGAGGTGCGGGCCGAACAGGCCCGACCCGGCCGCGATCTCGGTGACCGCGTCCTCCCGGCTCGTCGACTCGAGAGACCCGGTGCCCCCACCGTTGACGAACTCGAGGTCGGCGAGCTCACGGACCGCGGCGACCGCGGCGGCCCGGCGCTCGGCGAGTTCCGCCGTCGAGCGCCGCTGGATGTACCGGACGGCGATACCACGGAGGCTGCTCGTCGGGTCGTTCGTCAGCCCGGCGATCTGGGCCTCGTAGCCCATCATCCCGACAAGAGCGAAGCCCGGACGGGCGACGACCTGCTCGGCGAGGGAGCGAGCCTGCGCGACCGTGTGCACCGGCGACCGGTAGACGCCGATGTGCCCGAAAGGGCCGTCCCACGATGCGTCGAGTTCGATGCAGACCCGGATCGTCTCCCGGTCGGAGGGCGCGATCGCCGAGTCGATGAGGTCCAGCTGATCGACGGAGTCCACCATGAGCGTGACGCGCGCGGCCAGGACCGACGAGGTCGCCAGCCGGCGGATCGCCGACCGGTCGGCCGTCGGATAGCCGACCACGACATCCCCGATCGCCGCATGACCGTCGACCTCGGACGCGAGCCACAGCGCCTCGGGCAGCGTGTAGGCGAGGACGCCCGCGTACCCGTCGAGCGCGAGCAGCTCGTCGATGATCCCGCGCACGCGGATCGACTTGCTCGCGACGCGGATCGGGCGGCCGCCCGCACGCCGGAGCATGTCGTGCGCGTTGTGCGCCAGCGCCTCCACCCCGAGCACCGCGTAGGGCGGGTCCTGTGCGGCCGTGGCGGAGGTCAGGGACGGCCAGTACTCGCCCGGGGTCTCCCAGGGGCGGGTGGGCCGCTCGGACTCCAGCACTACTTGACGCTCTTGATCGGGGTGACCGCGAGACCGCCCAGGGCCGCGACGATCGCCGATGCGACGAACAGGGCGCCGAAGCCGGCGGATGCGCCGGGGAAGGTGCCCGCGTACTCGACGGACGTCCCGCTGGTGGCGACCTGGGCAGCGATCACGATGATACCGGCGCCCAGCAGCGGTCCGACCGCCTGGGGGACGGCCGTGGCGATGTTCATGATGCCGAGGTCCTTGCCGCGGGAGTGGGCGTCCGGCAGCACCTGCGTGGCGAGGGCCTGGTCGACCGCCATGAAGGATCCGTAGCCGAGGCCGAGCAGGCCGGCGCCGACCATCGCGATGTTGTAGTCCGGCACGAAGGCGAGCAGGAGGGCGGCGAGACCCTGCAGGTAGGCGGCGAAGTACACGAAGAACTTGCGACGGCCGAGACGGTCGCTGAGCTTGCCGACCACCAGGGCGGAGACGATGAAGAAGCCCATGTAGATGATGCTGAGGGTGAGGAGGTCCTCCTCGGCGGTCGCGCCGCGGCCCAGGCCGAAGGCGATGAAGTAGAGCAGCAGTGTCGTTCCCAGCGCGTTGCCGATGTTGACGAGGATGCGGCTGAGGAGGGTCCAGCTGAAGTCCGGGTGCTTGCGCGGGCTCACCCAGAGGCCGGAGAGGAGGCCGCCGAGGCTGAGCTCGGGGCGCTGGTCGGCGGGGAGGACGGCGTCCTTGGTGAAGAACAGGAATGGGAGCACCAGGACGAGGAGCAGCGCCGCCGCGACGACGTACCCGACGAGGACGGTGAGGGCGAGCTCGGTGACGAGGAGGATGCCGAGGATCGTGCCGGCCGCCTGCGGCGCCGACACCCAGCCGGAGACGAACCCGCGCTGGTTGACCGGCACCTGGTCCGAGATCATGGCGGTCAGCGAGGCCGTCAGCATGCAGAAGCCGATCAGCGAGAGCGACCAGAAGATGCCGACACCGACGATCGTGGACTGCAGCCCGAGCAACACCAGCGAGGCGGCGAACAGCAGCGCACCCGCCAGGATCCACGGCTTGCGACGACCGAAGCGGCTGGTGGTGCGGTCGGAGAGCGCACCGGTCAACGGGTAGGCGATGACCGCGCAGAAGCCGGCGATCGCGGAGATGATGCCGAAGGCCAGCACCGGGTCGAGCCAGTTGCCCTGCAGCTGCTCGGTCGGGTTGATCGCGTAGCCGAGGACCTCGGCGACCTGCTTCGGCAGCAGCAGCTGGATCGGGGTGAGTTGCGCCATCCAGATGCCGAGCCACGCGGTCGCGAAGAAGGCGATCCAGCGACCGGGGACCTTGCGGATGGGCTCGGAGAAGAGCTGTGTCGACGTCATTCTGCGTGATCCTTCGTTCGGGTGGGGATGGCGAGAGCTGCAAGGGAGTCGGCGGCGACGTCCATGACGAGGGCGGCGGCCGCGGGGTCGAGGTCGGCCAGCCAGGCCAGGGTGATGCCGTCGGTGTAGGTGACGAGGAGGAGGGCGGCTTGGTCCACCGGGATCGCCCAACGGATGTCGGCGCTCACGGCGGCGGCGTTGAGGAGTTCGGTGGCACCGGCGCGGTACTTGTCCCACTGGCGGCGGGGCAGGTGCTCGAGACCGGGGGTCCGCATGGCGTGGAGCATGAGCTCGAGCAGCACCTGCTCCTCGGCGGTGCCGGCGACGATCGTCTCGAAGAAGGACTGGAGGCCGTCCCGAACGGTCGTTCGGATATCGGCGCCGAAGCGGAGCGTGTCGAAGGCCGCGACGGTCTGGTTCTCGACGACGGAAGCGATGAGCTCCTCGATCATCTCGTCGCGGCTGGTGAAGGCGTAGTGGAAGCTGGCGAGCGGCATGCCGGCCTCGGCGACGATCGCCCGGGTGGTGGCACCCTGGACGCCGACCTCGGCGATCACGCGGAGGGCCGCCTGGACGATCTCGAGGCGGCGCTCGACGGAGGACATCCGCGCCATGGTCGTCCCCTCTCGAGCACGGACTGGGTCACTTGTCCCAGTCACGCGACCAACAATGGCGCAGGGCGTTCAGCCTGTCAATACGCTGTGAGCCATGTCTCCTCGAAGCCGAGCGTCGGCTCCGCGGTCAGAGTCGCGCTCGGGTCCGATGGTGACTCCGCCTCGGAGTAGCAGAACTCGACGCGATCGAGATCGGGCGAGGCGACGATGGCGTCGACCTCGACGCCCGTGTCGTCGAGAAGTCGCACGTCGACGCCCCCGTCGTACGAGCCGTAGTCGCCGTCGAGACGCTCGAAGGAGACGACATAACAGGGGGTTCCGTCCGGCCCGCTCTCCAACACGATCCGTGCGTCGGCGATGGCCGGCGCCGTCTCGACGATCGGTGGCTTGTCGAGGAGGAGACCTGTCGGCGTCTCGACGCGCTCCCCGGGCCAGCGGCCGAACGCTTCCCCGAAGGCCCGGGTGTGCCAGGAGATGTCGTCGGACCGGATCGGGTAGTAGTGGGCGTCCTCGTCCAACCCAAGGACGTCCACCACGGCCGGGCCCCACTCGTAGCCGCGATCGATGCCGCCCTCGATCGAGACGGTGACGGACCCCTGCGGATAGTGGTCGTTGACCGACCAGGCGAGCGGCGCGAGGAAGCCATAGAACTCCTCGGGGTCGGCGATCGAATACTCCGGATCGATCGTCACCTCGAGATATATGTCCATGCCCTCGGAGCTGAAGAGCCCGCCCTCGCCGGGGCTGTAGTACTCCTCGGTGCGGTAGTCGGCGGACGTCACGCCTTCGATGGCGAGTAGCTGCTCCTCGGCCTGGGCGGGGGTGATACCGCCGTCGCGCTCGTGATCGGTGTACGTGGTGCGCAGGACATTGCACCCGCCGAGCGTGAGGATCGCGACCAGCGCGACGACCAAGAGAAGAGTTTTCTTCATGGTCGGATGGTACCCCGGGTGGGATTCGAACCCACGCTGAAGCGATTTTAAGTCGCCTGCCTCTACCGCTGGGCTACCAGGGCTCGCGCCGGAGCTCAGAACGAAGGCCATCTCTTGCCCTCGTCGTGACGCCAGCGCCGACGGCCGTGTCGGCCATCGGACTCCACCCTAGCCCCGCACTCGGTGCCGTCCTCGAACGCCCGCTCCCCGGCCAGGCACGTCCCCTCTCGGCGCCTCACCAAATGAAGCACACGTGCTTCATTTCAGGAGCCGAATCCAGCACACGTGCTTCATTTCGGGAGCCGAATCCAGCACACGTGCTTCATTCGGGGAGACGTGCAGCACATGTGCTTCATTTCGGGCAGAGGTGCAGCACGCGTGCTTCATTCGGTGAGGGGCCGGGGACGAAGGGCCGGCGGGGACCACGATGCCCGCCCCGGCGGACCGGGACGGGCATCGTGGAGAGCAGCGGTTAGGCCTTGGGGCGCGACGCGTACTTCTCGAAGGAGTCGCGCGGGCGCGTGACGTCGGCGATCGAGACCGTGTCGCGGCCGAGCAGGAAGTTGCCGACCCAGTTCACGATCACGCGGAGCTTGCGCTCCCAGGTCGGCATCGCGAGGCCGTGGTAGCCGCGGTGCATGATCCACGCGGGCCAGCCGGTCACACCGAGCTTGCCGCGCTGGAAGGCGCCGACACCGATGCCGAGACCGGCGACCGCTCCCTGGTTCTTGTGGTTGTACTCGCGCAGGCCCTCGCCACGGAGGTTGGCGACGATGTTCTTCGCCATGAGCTTGCCCTGGCGGACGGCGTGCTGGGCGTTCGGGACGCAGAATCCGCCGACGCCACCACCCGAGAGGTCCGGCACGGCCGAGACGTCGCCGGCGCCCCAGGCGTCCGCGACGACACCGTCGTCGTTGATGACGCGCAGGTCGGGCTGGACGCGCAGGCGTCCGCGCTCCTCGATCGGCAGGTCGGTGCCGCGCAGCATGGGCGAGGCCATGACGCCGGCGGTCCAGACGATGAGGTCCGACTCGAAGGACTCACCGGTCGAGAGCTCGATCTTGCCGCCGACGGCGGAGGAGAGCTGCGTCTCGAGGTGCACGATCGCACCGCGCTGGGCGAGGTTCTTGATCACCCAGAGGCTCGTCTTCAGCGAGACCTCGGGCATGATGCGGCCCATCGCCTCGATGAGGTGGAAGTGCGTGTCCTCGAACTCGATGCCGTCGTACTGGCGCACCAGGTAGCTGGCGAAGGAACGCATCTCGGCGAAGACCTCGATACCGGCGAAGCCGCCACCGACCACCGTGAAGGTGAGGAGACGCTCGCGCAGCGGGTCGCCCTTGGGCAGCAGCGCGGCACGGTCGAAGTTGGTGAGGATGCGGTCGCGGATCGCGATCGCCTCCTCGATGTTCTTGAGGCCGATCGCCTCGTCGGCGACACCCGGGATCGGGAAGGTGCGCGAGACGGCTCCAGCGGTCACGACGATCTGGTCGTACGCGAACTCGTAGGGCTCACCGTCCTCGGGCGTGATGGTGGCCGTCTTCGACGCGTGGTCGATGCCGGTCACGGACGCGGTGAGGACGTTCGTCTTCGTGAGGTGCTTGCGGTGGGCGACGAGCGCGTAGCGCGGGTCGACCGAGCCGGCCGCGACCTCGGGGAGGAAGGGCTGGTAGGTCATGTAGGGACGAGGGTCGACCATCGTCACCTCTGCCTCGTTGCGGCGCAGGTGCTTCTCGAGCTTCCATGCGGTGTAGAAACCGGCATAACCGCCGCCGACGATCAGGATCTTGGTCACAGGTGAATACTCCAAATTGGTGGGAGGACGCCGTTAAATCTACTCCGGATTTCGGGCACGCCTGACCCAGCGTACAAAGGAGACGACCAGGACGCCGAAAGCGATCAGGAACCCGGCGAACAGCGCCAGGGGGACACCGACGTCACGCAGCTGCGGAATGGACGGGAGCAGTACCCCGGTGACGCCATCGTCGGGTGCGACCGGGGTCGCGATCGCGGGCGGCGTGAAGCCTCCCAGCGGGGTCATGGCGGGGGCGTCACCGCGGCGGTGCAGGGTCACCCAGTCGGCCAGGTCGCCCAGCGGGTTGGCGTCGACGACCGGCACCGAGGCGGTGACGGCCTCCTTCGCGTCGAGGATCCCATAGCCGTAGAGCGGGTCCGGGCCGGGATCGCCCGCCGGTTTCGCCGTGGCGACGATGCGGTTGATGACGTTGGCGGCATCGAGGTCGGGGTGGGCCGCGCGCACGAGGGCGGCGACGCCGGCGACGAGCGGCGTCGCGCCGCTCGTTCCATCCCACAGCACGTATCCATCGCCGGGCACGGCGCCGACGAGCTGCTCGCTCGGGGCCGACACCCCGATCGTGATGCCCTGCGAGGAGGCGTCCCAGCTCGCAGACCCGTTGCGATCGAGCCCGGCGACCGTGAGCACGCCCGGCATCGTGGCGGGGGCACCGACCACGGCGGTACCACTCCCCCTGTTTCCGGCGGCCGCGACCACCACGACATCGTTCTCGGCGGCGTAGAGGAAGGCGTCGTCCCAGCTCTCCGGCCAGTCCAGGGTGTTGCGGGTGAGCGACATGTTGATCACGTCGGCGCCGTTGTCGACCGCCCAGCGCACGGCGTCCGCGAGCTGCTGGTCGGAGTCGGCATCGGCGAAGCCGACCGAGATGGCGAGGATCGATGCTCCTGGTGCCGCGCCGATGATGCCGGCGCCCGAACCGTGGCCACGGCCCGCTGCGAGCGAGGCGACCATCGTCCCGTGGTTCGGGGAGTTCGCACCGACCGGTTTCTGGCCGTTGGCTGCGCCCGAGCCGGAGAAGTCGGTCCCGCCGACGACGGCGCCGGCGAGGTCGATGTGGGATCCGTCGACACCCGTGTCGATCACGGCGATCGTCACCCCGGCGCCGGTCGTCGTGTTCCAGGCCTGGCGGATCGAATAGGCGTCGAGCCAGTACTCGCGGTCGCGGATCGAGTCCGCGTGGGCGGGTGCCGCCCCGACGAACAGCGAGAGGACCACGAGCCCGGCGATCGCGCCCAACCCGCGGATCGAGCGTCGACCGCGGATCGGGCCCGCCCGGCGGATCGAGCTTGTCGAGATCAGCCTGCGCACAGGGGTCTCGACAGGCTCGACCCGCTGCGACCGGACACTCACCATCCCGCGGGTCAGACGCACTCACAGATCGCGGGGCTCCACGAGCAGAGCTCGAGGGCGCGGTCACCGATCGGGTTGACACCGGGGCCGGCGGCGAGGGCGTGACCGGCGAGGGCGTGCAGGCACTTCACGCGCACCGGCATCCCGCCTGCCGAGATCCCCGCGAGCTCCGGCACGACCTCGATGCCCTCGCGGTCGGCGATGTACTGCTCGTGCGCGGCCTGGTAGGCGTCCGCGACGTCCCCCTGCAGCTCGGCCGCCAACTCCGGCATCACACCGGTCGCTTCGAGCGTCGAGATCGCCGCCGTCGCCGCCGGGTGCGACAGGTAGTACAGGGTCGGGAACGGCGAACCGTCATCGAGACGCGGGCTCGTCGCGACGACCGTCGGCTTGCCGCACACGCAGCGGGCCGCGATGCCGATCACGTTGCGCGCGGGACGCCCGAGTTGGGCGGAGACGGCGGCGATGTCGGCCTCGGTGGGCGGGGCGAAGGGGGGCGTGCTCATGGGGCCGTTCCCGGCGAGGGCAGCAGCAGCTGCTCCGCCGTCTGGGTCGTGGTGCCCGCGGTGACGACGCTGCCGAGCAGCGACCGCATCCAGTCCACCTGGGTGGTCTGCAGGTCGTCGCTGATGGGGGCGCCGTCCTCGGTGGTGACCGTCTGGCCATCGTCGATGACGAGGTAGGTGAGGTCGCCCGGGAAGACGTACTCGAGGCGGTCACGCGCCTGGGCGCGGATGTAGGCGGGGTCGTCCCAGCGGGCGATGTCCTTCTCCAGGTCCGCGACGCGCTGCTCCTGCTCCTCGACGGAGGCGCGGAGGTCGGCGATCTGCTGCTGCTGTTCGACGAGCGTGCGCAGCGACGGCGCGAGGACGATGACCGCGAAGACGATGAGCCCGAGCATCACGAACGTGAAACCCGAGAGACGGATACTGCGGAGCCAATGCCCCGACGCCGTCTCCTCGGGCATCACGACAGGCGCTCGCCTGTCTCGTGGTGCTCGGGCCATACGTCGAACCTTAAGCCGTGAAACGCGGGAAGGCGCTGCGACCGGCGTAGACGGCGGCTTCTCCCAGCTCCTCCTCGATGCGCAGGAGCTGGTTGTACTTGGCAACCCGCTCGGAGCGCGCCGGGGCACCCGTCTTGATCTGGCCGGTGTTGAGCGCGACGGCGAGGTCGGCAATCGTCGTGTCCTCGGTCTCACCGGAGCGGTGCGACATGACGGCCGTGTAGCCGGAGCGGTGCGCGAGCGAGACGGCGTCGAGCGTCTCGGTGAGCGAACCGATCTGGTTGACCTTGACGAGGATCGAGTTGGCGGTGCCGGACTCGATGCCACGCGCGAGGCGGGTCGGGTTGGTGACGAACAGGTCGTCGCCGACGAGCTGCGTCTTGTCGCCGATGGTGTTGGTGAGCGTGGCCCAGCCCTCCCAGTCGTCCTCGTTCAGCGGGTCCTCGATGGAGACGAGCGGGTAGGAGGCGACGAGCTCGGCGTAGTACGCGCTCATCTCCTCGGCCGTCTTCGACGCGCCCTCGAAGGTGTAGACGCCGTCGTTGAAGAACTCGGACGCGGCGACGTCGAGGCCGAGCGCGATGTCGGTTCCGGGGGTGAAGCCGGCCTTCGTGATCGCCTCGAGGAGGAGGTCGAGCGCTGCGCGGTTCGACGACAGGTTGGGGGCGAAGCCACCCTCGTCGCCGAGGCCGGTGGAGAGGCCCTGCGCGTGGAGGATGCTCTTGAGGGCGTGGTAGGTCTCGACACCCCAGCGGAGGCCCTCGGAGAAGGTCTCGGCGCCGACGGGCAGGATCATGAACTCCTGGATGTCGACGTTCGAGTCGGCGTGCGATCCACCGTTGATGACGTTGAGCATCGGGACCGGCAGGACGTGCGCGTTCGGGCCGCCGAGGTAGCGGTAGAGCGGCAGGTCGGCCGAGTCGGCGGCGGCCTTCGCGACGGCGAGCGAGACGCCGAGGATGGCGTTCGCGCCGAGCTTCTTCTTGTTGTCGGTGCCGTCGAGCGCGATGAGCTCGGCGTCGATGAGGCGCTGGTCGGCGGCGTCGAAGCCCTCGATGGCCGGGCCGAGCACGTCGAGCACGGCATCGACGGCCTTCTGGACGCCCTTGCCGAGGTAACGGCCCTTGTCGCCGTCACGGAGCTCGTAGGCCTCGAATGCACCGGTGGACGCACCGGACGGGACGGCCGCGCGGGAGACGGTGCCGTCCTCGAGCAGCACCTCGACCTCAACGGTCGGGTTGCCGCGCGAGTCCAGAATTTCGCGAGCGCCTACAGCCTCGATTTCAGCCACGGAAGAGTCTCCTTAAGAAAAGTGGTGGTAGTTCCGCAGGCGATTCTAGCCGTCGGGTCTAGCGCAGGGGTTTCAGCTCGAGGTCCGCAGCACGGCTGGTGGCCGACGTCACGGTGGCCCGCGCGGTGAAACCGGCGGCCGCGAGCTGTTCCAGCTGGAGCTTCGTGTTGCGGGCGCTGCGCTCGAGGCGCACCCGGCTGCCCTGTGCCACCAGTTCCCCCTTGATCGCGACGAGGGTCTCGATGGTGACGTCGGCGTCGTAGACCAAAGCCACCGCCTCCGCCGTCTCGTCCTCGCCGAGGTCGACCAGGTCGACGAGGCGCTCGAATCCGAGCGAGATGCCGACGGCCGGCACGTCGGTGCCGAGGAAACGGCCGATCATGCCGTCGTAGCGCCCACCGCCGCCGAGCGAGTAGCCGAGCTCGGGGTGGGCGATCTCGAAGATCGAGCCGGTGTAGTACCCCATGCCGCGGACCAGGAAGGGGTCGAAGACGAGGGGGACGCCGTCCGTCGCGAGCGCGGCGAGTTCCGTCACCGCGGTCTCGTCGACCCCGGCCGGCAGGAACTTGCGAATGGCCGCCTCGCCGAAGGGCAGGTACTCCATCGTCATCGGGCGGTGGAAGAAGGCCTCGAGCGCATCGACCGCAGCGGGCGTGAAGTCCTTGGCGCGCAGTTCGGCGACGACGCCGTCCTGGCCGACCTTGTCGAGCTTGTCGACAGTGATGAGCGCGGAGGCGTGCTCCTCGGCGGCGAAGCCGAAGACCTCGAGCATGCTGAACAGGAGGCGGCGGTCGTTGACGCGGATCGTCCAGCCGGTGAGGCCGAGACGCGTGAGCGTGTCCGCGGTGGCGGCGATGAGCTCGGCCTCGGCGAGGCGGCTCGCATCACCGATCACGTCGATGTCGCACTGGACGAACTGGCGGTAGCGGCCCTTCTGCGGGCGCTCCGCCCGCCAGACCGGCGCGATCTGGATCGACTTGAAGACCGTGGGCAGCTGTGCGCGGTGGGTCGCGTAGAAGCGGGCGAGCGGGACGGTCAGGTCGAAGCGGAGACCCAGGTCGACGAGGTCGAGACCCTCCGTCGCCTTCTGGAAGTCCTCGGTCGTCAGCCCCCGCTTGAGGACACCGAAGGCGAGCTTCTCGTTGTCGCCGCCGAGACCCGCGTTGAGCCGGCTGGAGTCCTCCATGACCGGGGTCTCGATCTCGTCGAAGCCGTGCGAGCGGTAGCTGTCGCGGATCACGCCGAGCACGCGCTCGCGCTGGACCTTCTCGTGGGGGAGGAAATCGCGCATCCCCCGGGGCGGGTTGACCTGGCTTGCCATGGCTCGATTCTCGCAGGTGGTCAGGCGGGGTTCGGCCCCACCGCGGCGGTCTCGGCCACGATCCGCCGGAGGAAGGCCGCGTAGCGCGGGATCGCGGTGTGGAATGCGATCGACGCCGCCTCCGGATCGGAGTTGACGACGAGGTCGTACTGGAACCCGTAGAAGAAGTTGTTGAGGACGCGCGCCTCGATCGCCGCGCGGGCCGGGTCGACGCCCAGGTCGATGAGTGTCGTCTCGGTCTCGTCGAGCCAGTACGCGAAGGTGGTGCGGGTGGCTGTGTGTGCGGCCGGGTCGAGCGCCTCGATCATGGCGGCCTCGAATTCGAGACGCTGGAGGCGGAGGTTCTCCGGGTCCAGGCTCCAGGCGAACGACGCCGTGAGCGCGGCGATGTGGCAGTCGATACGGTCCTGCACCTCGGGAAGGTCGTCCTCTGCCCGCTTCTGCCGTTCGGCGATCGCCCGGACGATCTCGGCGAGCAGCTCGTCGCGACTCCCGAAGTGATAGACGAGGGCGTACGTGGAGACACCGAGCGAGTCGGCGAGCTTCCGGAAACGCAGACTCGACAGCGGCGCCTGCTCGAAATGCTCGAGGATGCGCCCGAGGAGTTCCGCCTTGATGGTCGGATCGACGTTCCGGGACATTTTGTTTCCATAACGGATGTTTTGCATTGAGGACGACTCACCGATAGTGTGAGCGCGCTGCGTGCCAGCATGGCATCCTCCGTGACGAGGGTCCACGTACTCGGCGCCGCGATTCGGGAATAATCTGCGGCGCCCGCCCGGGGTCCGGTGGCTTCACCACCGCCCGGAGCCGAGGGTGCCTCGTCCATTCGGGTTGGACGGGGCACCTGCTCGTGGGAGCGCTCCCGAGGGGGTTTCGGGACACGTCCGTCGAGTTCAGTCGGCGGGGTGCGTCGGGTTTCCGACGCGTCCCGCCGACGGGTTCTCGTGTGTGGGGGTGCGGGGGTCTCGACAGGCTCGACCCGCTGGGCGTTAGGCGCGGCGGCGACGGGTCAGCGCGAAGCCGAGCACCAGGAACAGGGCGGCCCCGCCGGCGACCAGGGCGACCTCACCGGGGCCCGCCGAGGCGAGCTCCGCGGCGGCGACCGCCGAGAGGGTGATCGCCTGCGCGGCGACGAACCCGGAGACCGCGCCGGTCAGCTGGAAGGTGTGCGACCCCGCGGCGAGGCCCGACG
>Ga0247810_10000365_pt1 | contig 56602 bp, 59 predicted proteins | sample UWRJL119311C1_FD_179918 | JGI IMG/M metagenome (GOLD analysis project Ga0247810, IMG submission 179918) | Plant litter microbial communities from Arlington Agricultural Research Station in Wisconsin, United States - UWRJ-L119-311C-1 | ecosystem: Environmental > Terrestrial > Plant litter >...
AAAAAAAAAAAGGAAGTAGACCAAGGATAGAGAAGAAAAGCAAAAGAGATTTTGAACTGAAAGACCGTTTCTTCAGGATCGAACTTGTTTTTTTATCTTCATTATGTCGATTGATAATTGTGAATTCCAGTCGACGAAGACGAATGAAATAGTAGCACCTGCTTCATCTCGGATCCTGAACAGCTACGTAGGAGGCGTCACAAGCTCAACATTCCTAAAATTCCATCAACTAGAAATTCGAGCTAAGTCTAGTTTGCTAGTCTCTTAATTGCTACTCTTTTAGAACTGCTGTAGATGATGCAACAGTCATGCGTGATCGAGGCCCATAGACGAACTCCTACAATCACAATAATTATCATTTTATTTCAGAGAAAGACACCTATCTCTAATCTATAAACCATGATCTAAATCATTTCTTAGATTCCACGTATCTCTATTCATAAGTCTTACAGCCTACAGTCTATAGCTCATGCTTTCCACTACAAGGCCTTCAATTCATCTAACTTCTCCTTCAAAACCTCCCACTCATCGGTCCCTTCCCAAACATCCTTCGCCTTCCCCATAATCCCTCTTACCGCACTTCTCGCCTTCATCTTCCACCCTTTCTCCACCTCCGTCCCATCTTCCTTCTCTTGCGGTCCATAGTTCTCATATGCACTCGCCAAATTGTCCGTCGCTGCGACTACCACTTTCCACTGATCAACTTCCTGCAACCATGCTTCACCCTGACATGCAACTCTCCAAGCTTTCTCTGCGCAAGCTAACGCTGCAGCGTAATCCCTCCGATAAAGCTTCAGCTTTTCTACTAATGTCCATAGTTCTGCGCGTTTGGTGATCAGTGGCACAATGTCCGAATCTACTATTTCCATAGTAGCTCGAGCAAGACTACCTCGAGGAGGGAAATATATGCCACCTATGGTTTCGCCAGCCGGCCGCTCTCTACTGGTGACTTCGAGAATGACGGCGCGGATGATATCAACATCAACTGCATCTTCTCCAACTGCTGGGCTGCGGATTCTTATAACGTTCCGCATACCAAGTAGCAGCTCTGGGAAAGAAGGAGGTGACATGCGGCCAGCGACAGTGATGACGTTGTCCCAGATCTTCCAGTTGTCGTGTGCAAGTGAAGCGCCACGCTTGAAAGCTAGTAATGCTTGCCTCATGATATCTTTAGGAGATTGCTCCTTTGATGCAGGTAAGGAGAAATCATCCCCGTCATCTTCGTTACTTGCTTCGACATGGGCAGCAACCTTCTTCAAGGACATGATCTCCGTATGCTTTGATAGAAGTGAGGAGCCAAGATTACTGTAAGTTTTCGCATCTGTATCATCAATCATTACAGATTGCTGGAAAGCAACAATAGCTCCATCCCAGTTCCCGACTCTAAGATCAAGCTCTCCCAGTCGGGTCCAAGTATCATTATTCTGCCGATTCACCACTGTGGCTTTCATGTATGCCGCGTGGGCTTTTTCCAGATCACCTTGCTTGGTATAATATTCTCCCAAAGCACGTTGAGCTCGTGCATACCTGTTTCTAGACACATCCCAAGCCCGCTGCCAGCACTCAGGATCTTGGTCGAGATCTCCGACGATGCACCATAGCCGTGGAGCGTGAGGAGGTGGAGGCGAACGAATTTCACCATCCCATTTCTCAGCCGCTACTTCAGCAGCATCAATGTCATAGAGATCCATTTCTGGGCCTTCAGTAGAATAGAACAGCTGCCTTCGGACGACTTGTCGAGCCTTATCTTCTTGGCCTACAGAATGGTAGCAAAGTGCAACTTCGGCCCATAGCCTCAGACGTTTAAAAATTTCTAAAGCACTAATCAGACTTCCTACACCACTCCAAGCATAAGCTAGCTCGGTTTCTACCTCCCAACGAGTTGGGGTATTGAGTTGAAATATGTACTTTAGTCTTTCATAAACGGGCGCGGATTCTGATGCTTTTGCACGAGGTAGAAACTGAGTTACTTGGATTTCCGGTATTCCGTCTGGGGAAGCAGAAGTCTCTTCTTGCGTATCTGCAATAATTTGATCCACGATAACTTGAAGCTGAAGAATACTTCTTTCCTGAGTTCGTGATCGGTGCGACTCAATCCTACTTCTGACCAGTAGAGCTTGTGTATATATCTGCCAATTTGTGGGCTTGTCCATCAAAACTCTCACTGCGTATGGGAGAATTTCTTCGCGATTTAGCTTATCCAACGGCGATAGCGTATCCTTCAGGGTAGCTTCAGTGAGTAACAGTATTTGATCCAACGGCTTCAGCTGTGGTTGGTTATCTGGCTGTATACCAACAAGCTCAGCGGGAAGCCCAGAAATATCAGTCTTATCTGGGTCTTGTTTCGTAAACTCGATATTCTCGAGAAGAGTATCGTCGTCAAGGTTCAAAGCTGTAGGACCGCTGTGCAGCTCATCCACACCCTCGTCTCCTTTTTCAATACTGCTTTCCTTCAGATTGCTAGTCAAAGCTTCAAGAGGTTTCATTGAATCAGCCGCATCACTCTTTGCAAATACAACCAATTGAGAGATATCAGTTTGTTGGAACTTCGTCCTCTTTCCAAGGGCCCCTGATAGTGCATAACTGAATCCAGACACATTCTTAGCAAGCTTAATGTTTGATTGCGCCTTGATCTCTAAGCCTTGCATAATATAAATCTGAGCTTTCTCTAGCAAAAACTGGACTTTGGCCTCTGTAGGGTATTTAGATTCAGGGGCCAAAATTTCCTCCTCAAGCTCTTTCAAATCCTTCTCAATCACATCTTGCAATAATGTTGAATCACTCAACCTGCCACCAGATAGACCTGATAGCAAGCGTTGGTGATATGAGTTTATCCTCACGCGCATCCATTTGCAGTCTCGAACTCCCGTCTTAACGATTTTTGGTAAATAATCCGTAAATACCAAACGCGCAAGACAGAAGAGGTCGATGTGAGGAATATGTTGATAAACCGACACACCATCGACATCCAAACTCTTGAGACATTTATTCCTGAATTCCGGGTTCGAGCCGTCATTTCCAAATATTCCCTTGAAGTCTAGTGGTGGTCCTGTGACATTGGCTTGAAGAAATGCATTGAAAGCTGCAAGTCCCGAAATAAAAATCAATATAGTATCTATATCGCTTTGAGGACCCGCGACGTCGAAGGATATTTTCTGATCTTCGTTATACTTAGATAGTTTTCCATGCAAAGCCTGCGAGGTTGGATTGTGTAGAACTGCTTTGTAATCTCCTTCAAGGTAAGATGTTACAACTACGGACAGTTCTTCTTCTTGCTTCAAAGACTCGATATTGAATAGCAAAGAATCAAGGGTGCCATCATCCAAAATTTGAGTATTTTGCGCCATCTTGCTTGTAGAGCAGGTTGGCAAGTATCAACAAAATATAAAATCTCATAGTGCTCAGAGGTCCACTTAAAAGGCGTCGTCACGTGATGGATAGATTTGTATTGATAATCATAATTTGCATTTTGACGCAACTTAATAGTGCCCATCAGATAACAGTGTTACAGAGTCTAACAAGTTAACAGTACTAAAAGGGATGGTAGTTGGTATTATATCACTTAGAGAATAATCACAAGAGAAATAGGCACACATCTGATAATACATAAACGCTTTCCATTTGTTTTTTACAGTGTAGTCATCAAGGCGCTAATGCTAATGCACCTATCCTAATGCAAAACGCTACGCATGCTATACAGAGAGGTTTAATCATACAGCGATAATACAGCATTCACTTCTTACCACCTTTCTTCTTGTTTGGCACAACCTTATATCCAGCAGCGGAAGATTCTTCCTTTGCTGGCCCTTTCTTAGCAACCTCACTCCATCCACTGGCCTTTTCGGCACCTGTTGAAAAGGTGGTGCCAGACCCCGTGCTGGATGGCTCAATAACACCCTTATCAGCGAGCTTTCGGCGACGCTGATATTCCTCGGCAAAGTGACGGCCATCCATTGCCATTTCCGATGCTCCATAAACGGCCTCTACCATCAACTCAGGGTCGAAATCAGAGATCGTTGCAGCGAAATCATCAACTAAAACTAGTTAGAAACAGGATGTCAGGTATGATTGGTTTTACTCACCATTCACGGTTGAAGGTAGACCTTTAGTCAAAGAGGTTTTCACCCATTTCTTGAACTCATCTTTTGCGAGCATGGCTGCAGACTGGCCACTGGTGGTGACACTACGGGTTGACGCCGTAGGACGAGCAGCACGAGATGCAACGGTTGGGACTGCGGCACTGCTGGTAGACCGTGCCGCCTGAGGTGCTGTGCCAGCAGGTCCAGTTGGGACCTTTACTTTACCACCAGCACCAACGGTCGCCCATGGGCTAGCAAGGGTGGCTGGGATAGCAGTAGACTTGCTAGCGAGATCAGCGTACCGTTTACCACCAACTGATCCCTGGGCTGGTTGAGCGACTACTGTTGCTGCGGCTAACTTTTGCTTTCGTAGTTCCTCCTCGCGTTGGATATCAGCCAGTGTCTTCTTGGATGCGGCACTGCTGGATGGCTGAACCTTAACAGGAGCCTTCGTGGCCCATGGAGACGGCGCTGATGGCATGGCAGGCGAACCATTATTTCCCCAAGTCGATGAAGAGGGCAATCCGGGAGCAGGTGCAACAGGCTGGGTAGTAAGCAGCCTCATTTCTTGCTCGTGCAGTGCACGACGAGTGGCAGCTGCCTTCTCTTCATCCTTAGCGGCCTTCTTTGCCTCGGCTTCCTGAATTTCCTTCAAGGAAGGGCCCCTGGATGCTTCAGTAGATTCTTTGGCCCATGGAGCAATAGATGGAGTCGCAGTGGTTATTTCTGGCGTCTCAGAACGTGACCTTTCATCCATGGTCAATGCTTCTGGCAAATTAGATCTACCGCGCTGAGCAGTTGGTGCGGGTAGAGGTGTAGTCGATTGCGGTGGTGGTGGAAATGGCATTGGTAGATTGGTATCAACTTTCCCCCATGGCGACTCTGGCTGGGCTGCATGGGTTGGGGATTGTTTGGTCGATGCAGTTTTTTGAATCTGTTGACTAAGGGATAAAACCTCTGATACCTCAGCGGGTCTCTCAAATTGGGTCTCTGATGTCTCAGAGTACTGCTGTTGGTGCGGAGGAGCGATAGGCTCGCCGAGCATATTCGCAGCAGAGGGCTGGCCGGCCTCATCTATGTCTGTTTGGGATCTAAGCTGTTCCCACTCGCGAAAGCGTGGTTCCTGGCGAGCTTGCTCAACCCTTGCTGCATCACGCTGCTGAACATCAGATGGTTGTCCGAAAAGAGCATTTATCTGCTGAGCATGGATACCTTGAGATGCTGGTATATTGGAGCCAAAAAGCTGCTGCTGGCGATCTTGTAGACTAAGACGGTTAATGTCCTCTTGCTGTAAAAAATCAGAGATACCGCTGGTTGGAGCCTGACGTGGGGGCCCGTCAAAAAAGCCAGCCACCCCTGGTACTGGAGGTTGAGTAGGCATGCCAATGGGTGATGTCATACTGCCAAAGCTGGGTTGGCTTTGTAGGCTATGAGCACTTGACTGGTGATGCAGAGCAGATGGAACACCACTCATTTGCATTTGCTTCATGCTCTGCTGTTGTTGCAGAAACTCCCGTTGGCGAGCCATGAGATACTGCTCTTCTTGCTTACGGCGCTCTAGATTGTTCTGTTGCTCGGCAGTCAAAGTAGTACCAAAGCTTGGGAATGCTCCAGCAAAGGGAGGTTGCACAGACCCGGTTTGAGTAGCCGAGTTTCCAGGAGCAGCAGTAGGCGTGAAAGGTGTCCCAGCTGGCGCTGCTGGCGGGCCGTGCGGAATGCCGATCTGGGGAACCAAGAAAGGCTCCCGTGAGTTGCCAATACGTCGAATAAGCTGCCCAAGCGGTTCAAACTCGGTGTCTTCTAGCTTCCTAACAGACAGATCCGCAGTGAAGAAATTTGCCTTGTACCAATCGTGCATCTCGAGACCAGACCACGGACCTTGGATCTGACCTTGCGGGTCAAGATAAACCCATCTCATTCTGTCGGGCATAACCATCGTTCGTTGCTGCGATGAAGGCAGTTGATTAACAGCAGAGTCAATCGATGGTGCTTGCCCTTGCCCTTGCCCTTGCTGGAAGTTCGTTTGCAACGAAGGTCCTTGTGGAAACGAAGTAGCGGTTTGTCCTGGAGCGACATCAGTGGAGAAGAATCCACCACTACGCGCTGAGTCGTTGTCCGCACCTGTATCATCAAAAACACTTCTCCCTGTTCGTAAGGGGCTGTCGGTGTCACGTGGGAAGGCACTAGTTCGACCAATGGTGCCGAAGGCAGAGCTGTGTCCGCCTTCAACTGGGCTTTCGCTCTCAGCAGCTTGCATTTGCGCCTGCATCGCAGGAGGAAGAAATGATGCCAATCTTCTACTGTTGCCAGGCGCTGGTGCAGTAGTAGGAATGGTCCCAAAGGCACCGCCACTCATGGCAGAGAATCCCGGCGACTGAAGATCTCCCGTTGGACCAAAAGCTGGGTTATTACCGAATGCACCCCCGAATGCAGAGCGGTTCTCTCTATCTGGGGTACCAACTGTGGCAGAAGAAGGCCAGCCGCCAATGGAACCGAGTCCACTCAATGAAGGCAGTCCTCCTAGTCCTAACGGCGGAGGGAATGGCTTATTTCCACCAACGCTAGAAGTTTGACTCCTATCGCTGCCATCAAAACCAGCATTGGGAAAGCCTCTTGGAAGGTGTCCAAAGGGACCTGGCCCATGTTCTGGGATACCCCCTAAGCCTTGTGAACGACCCTGCTGAAAGGCATCTCCATTAAAGCTTTCATCGTCTCTCTCCGTCTCATTCTCGGGTGGGCTACGATATGGGTTCGTGTCGATTGGGCTCAACGGCTCCTGACCATGTCGTCCTTGAGGAGTTTGGTGGCTCTGCGCCCGAGCGTCACGGAAACCTGACATATCCGACATTCCAAAATCGCTGGATGCGCCTCGGACTGGAGTCTCCATACCCGGGGCTCTTTGGCTTGGGTTAAAAGGTGGGCTGGTATCTTGACCACCTCCTAAAGCAGCACTGCCAGTCGCGTTATCGCTGCCATACTGTAAATCGTTGATTAGCAAAATTTCATTATACTGATGGCTATGGAGGTTCCAGTGGGCTTGAGAAACTTACGGGGTCGGTATCAGTTGTATCTGTACGCTGCCTACCTCTCCAGGAACCACCTGCAGCAGCTTTCGATGGCATATCTTCTGAACTCTCTTTAGTCATGAGCTTGCCAAAGCGGCTACTACCAAATGGAGCCTTCTTCTCTCCCGGAGTTAAAGGGGTACCGGAACCTCCTAATGCAAAGTGGCCAAAAGAACCCAGCGTTGCACTACTTGGAGTATTGCCCCAAGTTGATGGTGACGCAGGTCCATTCCCTAGCCCACTTCCACCAGTGTTGCTGCGAATCAAACCGGCCCTGAATGGATTTTCAGCACGATCATCTGGGCCGTCCCTGCTGAGCATTCTGCCACTAAAAGAAGTATTGTTATCATCCCGAGCAAATCGTCCATTACCAGCCGGTGACCCCAGACCAGTGACGGAATCGGTCGTTTGCTGCCGACGCGTGCCTGGTCTACTCGAGCTTGGTGAAGATATTCCAAATGGGCTTGAGTTTTGTCCGATCGATGCTTTGCGTCCGTTAGCACCGAGACCTTGTCCGTTGGTTTCCTTGTTTTGTGGGGGAGGTTTCATGGGAGAATTAACATCGGTATCAAAAAGCTAGCTAGGTTAGTTAAGTGACTCTTGTAAACAATGAGTGTACTAACGCTTCTTTCTAAATCCGTCTTTTCCTCTAGGGTCCTGGGTGCAATTTTGCCGTCGGTGGACCAACATGATTCGGGCGCATTTGAATCCTGTCTGTCGGTATTCTTGCCCCAGCCTCGCCCATTCGCACCGTTTGTATGTCCAGGATCCCAAGAGTTGGTGAAAAGATGCGATACATCGACCTTTGACGAGATGTCCTGCTTTCGGAAAACTTCTACTAAATGGTTTGCTCCAAACCCGTGTTGCGTTTCTGAGTCTGCGGTGGACTTAGCATAAGGCGTAGTAGATGAGCGACGGAGAGTCACTGTACCATTCGTTCCCCGTGTTCTTTGCGCTGACCTATTACCTCCTTGTTAGCCATGCCTTGCGTTCGCCTTGACAATATGTAAAAGAATATCTTGATAACGACGTTGTTTATCCTTAGCGCAGTTCTTTCGGGCTGTTGAAACCTGTGCCTGAATTCAGGAGTGCAACCAATGCTAGTCGCTATTCCTACGCTGTAACACATCCAGATTATGAAAATAAAGTCGCAAGGCTTTTGTAAAGTCTAGCGGACCGATATTTAATAGATCTGTCTGTATCAAAGCGTCTAAGACTAGCGCGTCGAATAGATTCTGTAACTAGGCACAAATTCTCACCACCCCTAATTGTTTGCTACTGTCTGTCCAACGATTCATCCAATCTTGGAACTTTTCTTCAAAGATAAAGCTTCGGGAGAAGAAGTGCAGTAATAATTAATAAATAACGTACCAGTCGGTCGCTCGTCCATCCGCTCTGCTATTTCGAGGCTCGCGACTTGAACCCGAGCCCGCCGCCGATGCAAAGGATGATGGAACTTGTGAAGGCATGCTGTAATATGAATCGAAGCTTATAACAATATGCAAATGATTCGAGGCTTTGATAATTATGGTGTCGCGCTGAATGCAATAACGCGAGACACTTGTGAGAATAGTTAAAGACGAGGCAGCGAGTGCGATTAGAGACCTTTTGAAGATGATGAGAGTCGATGCTGCGAGTTCGAAGGAGTAAGCAAATTTGTTAACGTTGTTACAGTTGTGTAGATGTATGCGTACAGGACCTTTTTTCTCCTAGGTACTTGTGAAGAAATTCGAGGTTGAGCTTTGAACAGACTCAACTTTAGCGATGCCCCATAAAATAGTCCTAAAATAGTTTAGTGTATATCTGACGTGACGTGTGAGCTGGGGGGGCTGGTATCGTCTGGCGATGAGCTCGTGATCTATTTGATATATGAATTTTGTGGTCAACTTTTGCTGTTTAGTTGATCGAATTGATCGAAAAATTAGACCCTATCTATTAAAATACTTCTGGCGCTCTACTATACGAGAAAGACAGAGTGTTGCTGCATGACAAACCTGACTACAACTATATCCACCCTACTAGATTGATGCTAACTATAGCACAAAGCCCAGAAGATATAGGCTCTACTCGATAGTTACCTAGCCCGCAAAGTGATGCGACTCTTCATTATATCTTCTACTACTGTCTTCTAGTATTACTGCTTCACAATAACGAGGTGGTACAAATACCACGCCTATTCTCCATCAACAACTCAAATAATAACACTCAACAGGATTTTGTTATTTTAACAAGATCTTATACTCAAGCACTGCATATATTAGCCAAGATCGTTTCAGTCCTAGTTTATTGATGGATCCTGCTTTCAGTTGACCTGTAGGAGTCATATTATAGGAGGCACATGTAACTGGTCAGGCGAAGGCCTTGCAAGAGTAGAGAGTTAGCACTATGTATCTTGAGCAGTGTGTATTTTCTGATACCGCTTCATTCCCTTCTCTCTATACAAAATTTCTTGTATTTATCCTATTGCTATTAGAAAGATATTACAATGGAGTGTTTTATACTTCCTCTATGCAAGAATATGTTTCACGAGATGTATCTCTGACCTGGCAGATACATGTAGAAGGGTTTGTAAGACCTCGGGGAAGCAAACGAGCACTTCTCTTAGAACTTAGCCTGTAACAATGTCTCCAAGCCAAGGGGTTACCCATAGCTGCATAATTCTGTGTCAGTTGACTCATGGAATGTGCTCGCTACTGTACGTTGCCTTCAGAAGTTTGCTTTTAGCACAACCCCTTTTTGTCTCAAATTTGTACTTATTAAGTTCGATCTGCTGTTCAATACACCCGGAGAAGAGCAAAACTACATAAATCCGCCTCCTATTCATTCCATCTCACTGGCAATAGTAATCATCCATTAAAATTGACCAGCCCAAAGGTAACTATTCACACTTATGTCTCAACATAGATATAATCTACAAATTCCACGGCGACTGCAGAGACTGGATTTACGAGGAAATCTAATCAGTGGAGGCTTGACCGACTATGAAAATACTATGATAAGCGGTAGTAGGCACAGAGAAAGGTTTAGCTTGGGCGGTCTAGGGCGTCTAGAGAGCCAAGGACGATCTAGGGGCAGACTTGGAGGAATGCTTGAAGACCCAAATATGGGAGGACGACGTGGAGGAGAAGTACTCGCGGATTCCAATAGTTTAGAAAGTGAACTTATAACGAACCATGGGATGTATGAACGACCGTTTGGATACGGCTTACAGTCACCAATGCGTAAGTGTGTTCGGTTCCGAAGTCCCAGGACTCTTTGCAAATCAATGCGATGAGATCACTTCCCTCCAACTTTCTTCAGGGGCTGATTAGAGAAAATTTTGGTTGACTTGTTTTTAAAGCGCTGGGACACGATGCTCTTGGGAGCAATGCCTTTATAGGTCGCCAACAACCTCGATATCCTTCGAGAAGTGGATTCGATATTGGGTAAGCTCCGTAGCACGATGATTGCTATTAACAGAAGGCGAAATACCACCATTAAGAATTCGATTATTTTAGCAGAGTGAATTGTGCTAACTACGAGCCTATGCACAGTTTGGGAAATCCGAGAGATGCGATAGAGCAAAATCTATATCAACAGAACGACTTTGGGTCGATGTTACCAGGAAGACAACAAGCACTTGCTAGTCCCGAATCAAGACAGACATCACTACAATCTCTCTGCAATGTAAGCCAATATGTGCCTGAATATCTCGATCGCCAACCAAGACTATACCATTATCGACCTCCTTACGTGGAAGATGATCTCGTGGACGAGGAGTATTATCTCCGGCAACAGGATTTGAATACGGAGCACATGGGTATCAACTTAGAGAACCATTACGGACCGTACTTCGGAGATGAACACCCAAGCTATTTCCAGAGGCCATTGCCCAGGGAGCAGTGAGAAGTGGGCAGGCATATCGAGCAATAGCGCCAATGATCATGGAGTCGGGTTTTGAAGTAGTACCTCCGGAAATCATCTAAGAAGATAAAGATTGCAGTATCCTAGAAACTGACTCTGGTGAGTGCTTACAGAAAAAGTTATATTGAAGAGATGGAAAGCACTGCATTGTCTAGTCAAGCTTCTTAGATCAAATACTGTAATATTTCACATGAAGCCCACTCTTTGTCTCAGAGTGCGTGACAAATTCAAGAGATATCAGTTCACTCAGCTTGAGCTTCAGCAGAACACATGAAGCATGTTCATTTCATAACCTTCCAGATTGAGCTTTCAGATTTCTTCATGGTCTATCCGAGCATCTTAGCTACTTACCACTTAGAAAACAATGGCGGGACTTATAGTAGACGGTTCCGTAGTATCTACCCACACGTTTGAGGGCAAGGAGAAAGTATTATATTTCGGTAATCCCGGCACCTCAGCCTCCTCGTATTCCGCACTTATCGTCATATTCGGTTGTGGATATGTTCTGTTAGCGGAAGAAGTCGAGGTATTCGTACGGCCCCAGCCACACTCACTTTCAGTATCACACGAACTAGGCACGGGGGTCTCTAAGATTTCAGGTGCATGCCAATGGCGCAGTCACTGGCTGTGTAGGGATAGATTTGAAACCCATAATTCTTCACCTGTATACACATATGCGTCTGACGTGACGTGCAGCTTGCATGCGATCCAAGTGGTGTATGAGGTGGTTTCTGAAGCGCAACCGGCCGACCCTCCACACGTTCCCCAACACGTCCAACTCGGTCGGATACTCCTCTAACGTGTTGGATCATGATCCCTACTCGTACCAATCAGTCAGATCGCACATTCGCATCCAAAAAGTAAAGTAAGCTGTGGCGTTGACTCCTGCCGAGTATTAAAAGGACCCGCCCCCTCCTTTTCTCTCCAGAGCTTTAACAACCTCAACCCCTCCATCCAACCTTTTACCTCCAACATCGTCAACTCGTCAACACCACAACACCACAGTCTTTATGTCAAACCAAGATTACTACGGCGGCGGGAGCCACGGAGGTCCTCCTCCTCAGCAACAACACTATTCCTCTCCTCCTCCCCAACATCAACAATATCCCCCACCACAGCAACAATACCCTCAGCACCAAGCACCCGTTCCCTACCCTCAAGCTCCAAATAACTACTCCGATTCCTCCCAGCATTATCCTCCACAACACCAGCAACAATACCCCCCACAAGGCCAATACCCACCACAGAGTTACGGCCAACCCTCCCCTGGCCACTCTCCATATCCTAGCCAAGCGCCATATCCAGGAGGCCACAGTCCCCAGCCGCAATATGGTGATGAGCGCGGTCGCCCACAATCTCACGGTGGCCAACCAGGTTATGGCGCTCCCCAGCAACAACAACAATATGATGCAAACGGGCAACCCATCGGTCCAGATGGTGATCGCGGACTCGGCGCAACTCTCATTGGGGGTGCCAGCGGCGGGTTTCTCGGGCACCAAGCTGGGGGAGGCATACTCGGCTCTCTAGGCGGAGCTGTAGCCGGGGCTATTGGCGCAAATCTGCTAGAGAACAAGGTCGAAAAACATAAGAAACACAAGAAAGAAAAGAAGCACAAGTCTTCATCGAGTCACCACGGCAGCTCGAGCGCGGTTGGTGGCCTCTATCCTGGATATGGAGGCAGTTCGCACGGAGGGAAGAAGCATAAGAAGCATCGATCGCATTCGAGGAGTCGTGGAGGCAGCTCGAGTAGCTCTTCCTCTAGTTCGGACAGCGATTAGACTTGGGATGTACATCATGGTAATACAACAGGATATTTGGGAGGGTAGGAAGGGAAGCACTCTGTTGCTTGGTTTTATTTTATGTTGCCCCAGGCAAATACTCTTATGTATGAGATTACGATTAATGGTTGTTTGGCCAGGCATATCTTCACAATTCAGAACACGTTTTATGATGACACCAGGATGTGTTCTTAGAGGAGCGACTATCAATTTTGAACGTGATGAGTAAAAGCGCTTTGTTAACTAGACAATAGCTTCCGTAGAGAACAAAAATTGAGCTTTAAATATAGGACATCAGATGATCCTGCTTTCCGCTAACTAGCAATATAGAGAAATCTTCTAGATCGTATTCAAATTATGGTAGATCAGAAGTTGGACAAGGGTCAATAGGCACATGAAATGGCAAATATAAAATGTTTCCACATTTATGGAATTCTAGTGAATGTTGTGTTATGAATCCAGGACTAGAGCTGTCACCCACGGCCAGGCTCCTCCCTGCTTGATTCCCCTCCAAGCGCACCTCCATCTAATATGATGACCTCGTTATCATCTAGATCATCCTGCACTCTCCTCCACATTTTCTTTTTCGGCACATCTTCCTTCTCCTTCTCCTTCCCTTTTCCGCTATCATATACCGGTTTAATCAGCCCCCCAAGCAAAGGATTCTTACTAAATGTTCCACCACCCCTATTCCCACTGCTATCACTTAGCGGAAGTGGTTCAGGTTCTTCCTCGCTTTCATACTCTATTTTTGGCCGCTCAACAGCTGCCATTCGCTTCACTGCTTTCCGCCCTGTTATGTCAATACTAACAACCTGTCTTCGTTTCTCATACTCAGGCCGTGCATTCCATTCCTGCTCAGCAAGCACTTTTTGCTGCTGTTTCAATTGTTTTGCTCTCTCAGCTGGGCTGGCCCATAAGTTCGTCCTCGCTGTGGTTGGGGTCTCAAAGTCTGCTGCTTCATCTCTGACAGTTGTCCGCTTAGCATTTTGTGCTTGAAAGCCAAGCAGGCGGTCGCGATGTTCTTTTGCTTTGGCCTCGGCTGGACTCATCATAGCCTCTGCTGCTTTGGGTGCAAATGGTATGGGTTTCTTGGCCACTTCTGCTCGTCTGTGGCCCGCGTTGTCTAATATCATTTTCTCCCGGCCTCGATCCTCTCGTAGGGTTTGTATCATGCCCTGTACCTCAACTGCACTAAGTAGCGGTTGTCCACAGAATGTACATGGACCAAGGCCTTCCTTCACACATATAACTTTCCCACAGTGTAAACAGTTTGGTGCAGCAGTAAGTAGGGGGTGGCGAGCCCCAATACAATTACACCTCCGTTTTTCGTTGTCGAGCAGCGTGCCATTAGTACTTATTTCTAAACTTCTGATCACAGCATCGAACTCTGAGAGGACTGCTGAGGCACCATGCATGGAAGTTCCACCGCTTATGTTGATTTTCGTTTTCTGGGGAGCGGGGGAAGCATTTCTTGAATTTGATGTGCTTTTCGCTTTAAAGTCTGATATTAGCGAACCAGCTGCTGATGGGGGCGGACGAGTGGAGGGTTGTTGTGTGGCTGCTGGTTTAGGGTCAAGTATGGAGATGTTAGAAGCTTCCGGTCGAGGAGGAGCAGGTCGTTGAGATACATAGTCATCTTCTGTCTTCTTCTTGTACGCAGTCCCCTGGCCGGCGTAGGTGTCTTGGATTTGGCGGGGTGCCGGGGTATCGAGGGGCAATGCTCTCTTCTTTCTAGATTTTGAGCTCTTGGGTACTCCAGCTACTAGGTCTGCATGTGATGGTGACTGCGGTGCTGGTGAAGAACCTATAGAGCATGGCTCCTTTCGACGAGAGTTGAATGAGGAAATGAACTCTACGCTCTGTGGTGAGTCTGCTAACATGTTGCTAAAGTGAGAGGCAGCATCTTTTTTGGATAGGGTAGTGGCATAATCGATGACTTGCTGTAATTCGGATTCTGGAAGAGGTAACAGACTGGAAAGCTGTGAGAGAGACATGTTCACGTTCACGTTGGGATCGTTTTATTGACCGTGGAGCATCATACAGCAACCAAGAGTATAACGTGTATGACATTTATCTCGGCCACCTCTTTCGGATATGTCCCCACTCTTACAGTACCCGCTCCGACCGATTTTCGGTAAACTATCATGGAACTAACCCACACTCACGCCCTTCCGATAATCGAGCCGATATTGATAAGCACTTTCTATCATGCCCACTGTCAATTGTTGAGTCACATAATATAATGTAGAGGTTAGTCACCTTTAGAACCCTATAAGATGTCTTGCACTTCCTGTAATCTATTCCCTATTCCATTCCAACAGCTTCTTCGTTGAGCATTTCTTCAAATCGACGATGCCTTCAATGGAGAGCAAGATGGGCCACATTTCTCTAGAAGAAGGCGTCAAATATGAGCGTACCCCTTTTGGCAAAGCAATGCTGAAGCATTTCCTATTTGACCCCGGGTATAAGAACTTGAATCATGGTACAAACTCTCGCATGGTCCTAAATATGTTCTGGGTTTTACTTTTCTAAATAAATACTAGCCTCCTTTGGAACATTTCCACGAGCTGTGCGAGATAAACAGAGGGAGTTCTTGGACCTCTGTGAAGCGGAACCAGATACCTTTGTTCGATACCAATTTCCACGGCTACTTGATGAGTCACGTTTAGCTATATCTAAGCTGCTCAATGCCCCAGTCGATACCATTACCTATGTAGAGAATGCTACAATTGGTACAAATACTGTTCTTAGAAACTATGTCTTCCACGAGAATGGCCAAGACGAAGTTCTTTACTTCAGTATTGCCTATGGTGCAGTGAGTAAAATTCACCCACACCATATCTTGCAATGGCCATGTTAGGAGAATCTAGAGTCTCCCTCAACATTCATTAGCCGAGATATTGTCTGCCAATACATCTAGGCTGTTCAACCTCCCTTTTAAAAGGAACCAGAACTGACATCCAATTACAGGTCAACAAGACTCTGGACTATGTTCGAGAGGCTAATCGCGATATTTTTAATACAAGAGTGATTAACCTGAGCCCTCCTTTTGACCGCTCAGAAGTTATAGCATTGTTCAAAAAAGCCATCCAAGACTCGAGGTCTGAGAACAGGGTTCCTCGCATTGCGGTATTTGATACTGTTAGCTCAATGCCATCTGTTCGAATGCCGTTTGAAGAGCTGATTTCCATTTGTCGCGAGGAGGGGATATTGTCATTAGTTGACGGCGCTCATGGCGTAGGACACATGCCGCTCGATCTTACGGCTCTGGATCCAGACTTTTTTGTGAGCAATACTCACAAATGGCTTTTCGTTCCCAGGAGCTGTTCAGTGTTCTATGTAAGTAATTTCTTGCAAGCAGTCTACTTCTACGAGATTGCCAAAGTCCTTGAATTCCACAAGGTGATCAAACTTGAATTTAGAGTCTTAAATGTACCTGCATCAAGAATACGTGAGTCGAGCTAAGAAGTGCGACCATAGGTGCCTATCCGTAATCAGAAAATGATGCGTTCAACATTACCAACCTCCCATGGTTTTGCCCCCCGTTCTGGAGGAAAAGGTTGGAACCCACTTGGGTTAGAATATAATCGAAATAGTGATTTCATCAACAACTTCAGTTGGGTCGGCACTGTCAATAACTCCAGCTATCTCGTGATTCCTGAAGCTTTGAAATGGAGAGAAGAGGTTTGCGGTGGAGAGGCAGCAATCATGGAATACAACAACAAGCTGACTCAAGATGCTGGTAAACTGGTTGCGGAGAGGCTGGGGACGAAGATGATCGAAAATGGCGACGAAACGTTTACAGATTGTGGTCTTGTGAACGTCATTCTTCCTCTCACAGCTAGCAAGGAAAGAATCGAGGGTGTTGAGACCATTGATCCCGAGTTCAAGTACCTTGCTATCTATTGGATGCAAGATATCATGGTAAGTGAATATAAAACATTCCTTAATATGGGTTTCTATCAAGGTCAGTGGTATGCAAGATTTGGCGGACAGGTTTATCTTGATTTGGAGGACTTCGAATGGGCGGCCAAGATGTTGAAAGACGTTTGTAGTCGAGCGGCTCTTCAAGGAAATTTTTAGAGGGCAAAGTAAGTTGGAAACAGGAATTAGAAGAATTATTGCGCTCTATTTGTGTCATCTAAAGCGCAAAATATATGCTACTCTCATAGATTAAGTGGATAGTGAGATTGAAATTTAATCACGTGGCAATAAATTTGCTCGGTATTTTCCAACCTCTTGAACTTGCCCCAATCTCCATTAGCTCAACTCAACTCAACTCGCCAACGCAACCCACCGCATACCCATAAAACAGCAAGATGGTGAAGGAGAGGATTACTGCAAGCGAGATCTCTTTGCTTTTTAGTACAGTGCAAGATTTACATCGGATCGAGGCTGTAGTGTTTCCCTCTCTCAAATGCCAAGCTGCTACTTGACAGTGCTGGCCCGTCCCAAAACTCTAGACTTCCATGACGACCGCTTCTTGACCCTCTCACGCCACTTCCGGCCTAGAGGCTGTCTGCATCCGTTCCAGACACTACCGAGATCGTTCATGGATCGAATCACAGCCGTCAAAGCAGTTCTTTGACGCTTGCAGTTGCTGGCGTTCTCGCAAACTCCGACGCTTTCAGCTTTTGAGTTCACGCCTCTTTTCCTGAAGCGATTCAAGATGGCAGATACTTCTTAGGTTCAGGGACTTGCCAACGATTAGACTTTCCCATGGCCCCATTTCCTCCCACTACTCAGAGGGTCATTCGCTTCAATACTGTCAAACAACTTCACCAATGCCTTCGTAAGCCTCTTTTCTCTGATTCAGAGGTGAGCTAAAACTGCCACAACGCCTCCAGAGGGGCTGCCATGTTCAGTCAGCTATTAGTACTTTGCAAAACTGGTAGGTTGAGGCTTGATGGTCCCCGGCTACGAAGCGGCTGGCTTTTTGGATCTCAAATATTGCCGTTTCCTTTTATTCAGTCCTTCTCAATTTCTCAAAATTCTCAAAGATTTGCATCAAAAGCTCCTTACGTGAAAACCCAACTTCAAAATGTCTCGAACTCGTGGAACTGCAACTACAGCTGCACCTGGTATAACATATTACGATGAGAAGTCATCACAAAACTCGACAGGGCAAGCTCCAGCCTCGGGCAGAAAAAATGTATTGCATTTCAGCAAAAAATCTACACAGCGATATTCTATCCAAGAAGTTAAACCTATTCGCATATCAACAAATTCACAACGGCCAGAAACCAGCGCCGCGACAGATGATTTTGGCCTGGACCGTCTGAAGAACTTCTTCAAACGCTCACTGTCAAAATCAGTAAAGAAGCCAAAGCAGATCCCAGCCGAGCACAAACTCGACCAGAAAAGCGACACGAACAAAACCATTGCCATAGAAGCACCTCATACTACCCCAACCGAGAAAAAGGTCGCTGCATATATTCCCCAGCATGCAGCAAGTGACTATTCCAAAACTGCCCTGCCTCTCAGCACCGCGCATGACGACAGCAAGAGAAGGAGCTCGGTGCTAAGCGCATCACAAGGGGCACCCATCTTCTCCCACCCCATTTACAAGCGCGAGGAAGGTGCCACTGGTATCTCTACCGACTACGAATCATTCGTTAAAACAGAGCAACAAGTTACAACTGAGGCAGTACTCAAGCGGCTAAGCCAGGAGCCTCAGCCGGAAACCCCATGGAACATATCAGCCAGTAATTTTGCAGCTAGACGTGGTAGCAGAGTATCAGTACTGTCATCTGGGTCACCAAAAAGTCATCAATCTCCTAGACTATCGGTAGGATCAATCGTTCATGAAAGCCGGATCCCAGAAGGCCAGCAAACGCCGCAGACGGGGCGATCGGGAAGCCTTCTCATGAAGGTTGGGGACTATATCAAGCCTCCCAGGCCCGAAAGCACGCAAAGTATTCAAAGCATGCACAGTTTTGGAAGAAGACAGTCTTCAGGGTCAGTACTGCTGAATGCAGGAGACAATCGGAATAAGCGATGGTCGCTTATTAGCTCCCCGGAGCAGCACTGAAAGGATTTAATTCACTGATGGTCGAGGGAATGAAGTGACGGGTGCTAAGGGCCTCAAAAGATGCGGTCAGCGTTTTAATCTTGTAAATAATGGACAGTGTATAATGCCACAAAATAATGCCTTATGTATAAATTGATAGATTCTACAATACACGAGCTATACAATAAGTACACTTCGTACGCTTGGTTAAACACATTAAATTAGGGATTTCCTTGTTTATGCTATTGAATCCTTGGGCAGCTTGGGTTGAAAAATTAGTAGCAAAGAACTATTGTTTATAGTATTGTCAAAGCTCTGAAGCTAGATGAGCTGATCTGATCGCGGGCGCCTAACCGCCGCACCAGCTCAAGTTGCCGAGTGCCGGCTCCAAGGACCCAAGACAATATCACACTCCACTCATCACTCCACTATTTTCTCTTGCTACCTATCACTAATCTAGTCCATAATCACATGGATATTTATGGACTGCTGGTCTAACTAAGAAAAGGAAGCAGCTCGTTTCAAGACTTGGAATCTGTTATGCAAGTGAAAACAGGGATTAGGAATAACCTCACTTCTCTTTTTTTTTTTTTTATAACCTCCTGTGAAGAACATCCTGCAATAACTCGAGTAATTTGTTAGACAAAAAATCACCAAAAATGTCGTACCCAAATCAACAGCAATATCCGCCGCAGCAACAATATCCGCCGCAGCAAGGATATCCACCTCAGCAAGGATATCCACCTCAGCAACAGCAATATGGCAACAACTACCCCAACTATGCTCAACCTGGGCCACAACAGGTGAATTGCAATGCTTCCTTGGTCTCTATCATCAAAGTAACTAACATGAAATATTCCCAGATGGAAATGCAGCCACAGCAGCAACAACAACAGCAACAAGAGCCGAAAAAAGATCGTAGCTGCTTGGTCGTATGGTATGTTATTTCCTAACCTCACAAAGCTGCCACTTGAAAAGTTTGGCCGTGGGACTTGTTCTTTCTAAAATAATCTGTAGTTTGAGTACCATGTTTTGTTGTTGGTGCTGCGGGGAGTCTTGCGATTGCTGTCTCGATTGTTTGACTTGTTGTTGTTAAGAAGCCCACAAATCGGTGTGTAGAGGCCGGATGGATGAGGGACACAAAGGAGATCAGAAATCTGGATGGTGGGAGAAAAACAGTCGTTTCATGTGTTTTGCGATTTGCTTCATGAGTTAAGCAGCTAGACTAAGGTCTCTGCCTATTAGCGTTGTGTGTTCTCTAATACTGTTTTTGAACTATTATCAATTTGGAGCACCTTCTAGTTTGGCTCATTTGTTATTCGTCTATCAGCGACAGCGAAGATAGTGATACCATTGGGATTTCACGGCATCATATAGTTGTGACTGTTAGTTCTAAGGACCCTGTGAGGTACTCTGATCTGACCTTATCCTCGGCTCGTTGAGCAATTCAAGAAGAGGTGGAGGTGAGGAAGAATATACAATTGAGGTACTAATAAAATTGGTCAATACCCGCTGGGTAAAGTTCATCTCTAAACTTGATTTGTGGAGAACAAGTACAAATAATCTAGGCGGATTGCTGTCATCTCCCAAACTGTATGCAAAATTCTTGCTAATGAACTGACTTCATTGGTTCTTGTCCTTATTTATTAGATTGTAAGCCCCTGAGGCTCCTCGCTAAAGTCAGAATTTCAAAGCCTCTATCCTGTGATGCACTGTTTTTGGCGTCAATTATTAGACAAAACAGAGACAGATGTGGTAAAAAGCAAGTCGCGGATACCATTTCCTAGCAGCTACTACTTCTCGCCTTATCATTTCTTTAGCAACAACTTTTTATTTTCGCTTTCACCAACCCAACGATAGACAGAAATGACAAAGATCTCGGGAAGCCCCACAAATCTGTGTGACAGCAACACGCCAAGAAAAGTGAGCACTAGCATCCATCCGGTGTATCGTGTCACCTTTTAACTTTTCCTCCTGAGCCTCCCATATCATAAGCTTTATTGGAGAGTTTAGATCTATGCATAGAAGGAGTGTGCAGATCCGCTAGATTGATACATGCCTTAACCCACACGATTATTAATGGCATTCAACAAAACGGAACACCAGGCATGATATAGATTGAAGACGGAAGCGATTCTCATCATTTCAACTTCGGATTATTATTCATTCTAGGAAATAAAAAATCACGAGTTCGAGCGATCATGGTCTCTTCAAGGCCGGAAGTGCGGTTCGTGCTTGTTGAGAACCCAGTACCTCATGTTCTTTTGGTCACCATCAACCTAGAACAGCGTATGAATGCGCTACCGGTCGAGACTTGCTGGGAGTTGGACCGATTATGGAAATGGTTTGATGATGAACCTGAGTTGTAAGCTATATCCAGATAATATTTCGGATTTTCATTAATATGCTGTAAGGCGAGTCGGTATCATCACTGGGGCTGGAACAAAGGCATTCTCGGCAGGGATGGATCTCAAAGGTATGGTCCTGTCTCTGAACTTTACACTTTAGACTAATTAGCTGGTGCTAGAGCGGCAGTCATTGACTTCGAAAACTGATAATGAGGATGCAGCCCGCGAATTGCACTATCCTCCCAATGGCTTTGCAGGTCTTACTCGGAGGGTAGGGAAGAAACCAATCGTAAGTTTGCCCTCAATTATCTCTTAAAAACTTTACACATCACTTCCTTTACGCGAATTATTCTATTTCGTAGCTTCAAAGACCAATCGGGCGGTATAATGTGCTAAGCTAACGGCGGATTTGCTACTTAGATCGCTGCTTGCAACGGCCACGCACATGGAGGCGGCTTTGAAATTGTTTTGAATAGCGATATTGTAATTGCATCTCCGAACGCTGACTTTCGTTTGCCCGATGTCATGCGTGGGACTGCCGCGCTACAAGGGGCGTTCCCCAGAATATGTCGGACTTTCGGCCTCCAACGAGCTATGCTTCTAGCACTCACAGGCTACACTCTAACTGCCATAGAAGCAAAAGAATGGGGCTTAGTCTACAAAGTTGTACCAAGTGGAGAGTTAGTCGAAGAGGCAGTAAAGATGGCAGCTCTGATAGCAGGTATGAGTCCTGATTCCGTCATAGTCAGCAGACTTGGTATCCGGGAAGCGTGGAATACCGCCAGTGTGGATGAGGCAACTCAAATCAGCCTAGATGCATTTGGGCACAAACTTTTCACCGGACAAAATTTGCAAGAAGGACTACTCGCCTTTCAAGAGAAAAGGGAACCTAAATGGGTGCCTTCCAAATTATGATGGCAAGTAAGAGTCAATCAAGTCTGTAGAGCGATCGATTGAGAGCAGCATCTTTGCCACCTAAATTACAACATACGACGAGTCTGTATTCATAAATTAAATTCAAGATAAGAAGATCTCGGGCGCTGTTTTTCTTCATGATTCATTATGCGCTAGTCTCGGAGTCGAATGCTGTCTTAAAAGCTTTCAAGTTTGGCCCATCGTCAAAAATTGCAAACACAATCTCCTCGATACCCACTATACCAGGACGCTTCCGGTGTCCATGTATTACCTTCTTAAAAATCCTAGCAACCTCCTCCGGAGGGTTCTTGAACACTCCACATCCCAAAGCCCCCAAAACAAGGTGCGAGATTTGCTTCTGCCTGGCAATCTGCATAATTAAGCGTGCTTTCATTAGCATAATCTCGTAATCTTGCGCCCACTCATAAACTTGCTTCTCAACACCTTGGCGAATCTTGACAACAACATCAGGCCCTCGAACGGCTGCGCAGGAAATTACGTCCACAAAGAACCACTCGGATTTGGGTAGTTCTTGCTGAGCCGAATCGCGGAATACGACAACGTCAGGTGAGTAAATTGCTGCATTTTGAGGAATCCGGTAGAAGGAGTCTTTCAGACTGGGGTAAAGCGTGCTTCGCAAGCAAATGGATTCCTCCTGAGCGATTGCACCTTTCAATATGCCTCCACCTGGCTGGAGTGCGGAAGCCATATTAAGAACTCCGATTCGTACTTTTGAGTCCGGTGACTTGGAAAACGTACGTGCTGCATCGTAGGTATCTGCTTGAATTATTCTGACTGTTGGAGGTTGAGTTCCTGGTGCTGCTGGTACTGGTGCTAGAACTTGGGGTATAGAAGACTTTTGTGGCACTGGCGCTGACGGTGTCGCATTAGGTGAATATTGGATAACCTCTGAACACTGGACCCCATGAGCTGCGCGTGTGTTTGATTGCAACACTCTTGGAATTTCGTGGTTAATAGTATTCTTTGCGAACTTCGCGCGGTCCTTCTTACTCAGCCTTGCTGGCTCTTTTACATTCGAATTTGATGCCTCTCCACCTTTTATTTTGAGAGACTGTATGATATTAGAGAGCATAATGACGACATTGCATGTTAGCGAAACCTTTGAAGTCTTCGATGTCGACAGAAACGTTGGGGAATGTAGATGCAGGCTTATCGGGACTAGTAATTGGTGATTGATTTGACGATCACGTGTGGGGCACATTTCCTGTTTTCGGGCTTGGGAACCAGGGAAATAGACGCAGAGAGAAGATTCTCAATTTACAGGATACTACAATCTTAATATTTGGAGACGAGTCCTTGTTTTCAAAAGAAACCCGCCTCAGTAAATATGGCCTTTTGTAACGAGCAAAAGCCCTATCTAACGTTGGCAGTTGCTATTGTGATATACGCTTTAGCTCAGTAAGATGACCAACGACAATTTGTTTAAGATTTAAGAGGGGAAGACATAACAATGAATTCCCATTTTTGGGGGAAGGAGGGATTGTCTTAACACTACCATGCCGACAAAAATGACTTTTGCAAGAGAGGCACTCTTTTCTCTATAATGTAGGTTCTAAATCAGCTCACCACCGTAATATATATCCAAAACACATCATAGTATTCCTTGTTCTACTATATCTCCACCAATTCGTTCAATTCCTTTGATATTTTAACAGATAGTTAAGACAAAATGGATCAATCGCCTTTCATTTTCTCTGTGCATTTGTACTATTCTAAGGTCCATACTCACTCATCACCAAATCATCGATAAAATACTGACCAGGAACACCAGGAGTTTGTATTGATCGCGTAAAGACAAACACCAACTTTGTCTCCCAACCTTGGGCCTGAAATCTTATATTTGACTTCGCTGACCATGTAGCACCAGCAACAAAACTATTACTGGAAACAAGATTCTGTGTTTTCGAGAAATCATCATTGGCTACCAACAGCCGTAGATTAAGATTGACGACGCCAGCAATTGGGGAGCGGGCGAAGAAGCTAATTAAATAGCGAATAGGTGTTGTAACTGAGATTGGGATTTCGAGGTAGAGGAAGGTTGCAGTTGGACCTCCAGGCATGGAAATGGCTAAATAATTTGACCCATTGTATGCTGTATTTAAAGAATCGGAATGTGCGGCGGAGATTGTAGCGCTAGATGCCGTTGTACGTGTGGAATTAGTATCGATAAACCATGGTGCAGGCGAGATTGCTGAGTCTTCCAACCCACCATTGATAACGATCGCAGGTCTATCCGGAATCCGATAGATCTCGATGCTGTCTATATACCTAAAAAGAGTATTTTAAGTTAGTTATTTTAAGTTAGTAGATTGCCACACATTTCGAACATTAAAGCAGGTGGAGACCAAAGACCCCTTTTAAATAAATGCCATATAGAAGAAACTCTTCAGACTAGCCATAGCAAAGCATATGAACCAGCATATGAACCTGCAATGTGTTGGAACGTATGAATTTATATGTTATCCGCTTAAAATCACCTGAGTTTCCAACTGGGAACTTTAGGCATTGTTAAGCTCGGAACATAATGATTTTTTCGTTTTAAACAGTGAGTCCTTCTAAATGTTTGGCTTTATCATACTGGGGAAGGAAGGCTGCTTCCTCTAAAATCTCACTTACGTGTAAGTTGCGACGCCATCTGGCGCACCGCCGTTCATTGCCCTGTAACAAGAGATTAGAATTCCGGTTGTCGCAGCTGTAGCCTTAAAAGTGTTTATTTGCTTGCTCCACGGCGAATACGGAGTTAAATTCGCTGACGTTAGAAGTCCAGCTCCATTCTCAATTCCGAAAGTGCAGCCAAATCCAGCACTGTCACTTCCTGGTGTCAGCTTGCGAAACCAGGACGATACCACATAAGTCGCTCCGATGTCGATGGATTGAAATGATTGTCTAATCCAAATAATCTCCCCTGCGTTATGACATGTTACAATGGCAAAATGAGTACCATTCACTGCGTCGGCGGATTCGACAATTTCCCATGTACAAGCACTAGAAACTTTGGAATCGATTTCCCATGGAGCTCCACCATTTTCGGTCGATTCAAATCCTCCATTCTGTTCATATTAGCAGTGTTCTTGGGTCTTCCGTAGGGAAAAAGGAGGTAAAGATTTATGTGTGTTAACACAGCTTGAGACTCTGACTAACACCAATGTGGCGAGTTCTTCAGCTAACGTACCAGAATCCATGTTGGAGTTTGGGTTGGTAATAAGGACGTAGTGGAGATAGTGGAGATGATGGAAACAGATCCTACAATTAGGCAGATTAGAACCATGAATTTCGCTATGTGAGCTGGAGATAGAACGCTGGAAGCAAAGACACTTTGCAAAAGAGATCTTGGAGTACTTTACTCAGCATTATGCCAAGAGAAGTTCAAACTAATAATTTGTCCGAGTGAATTCATTCCATGCTCCTAAGCTCAATAGCTAGCAAAAGACTCAATGAATAGAAATGAACTTACCAGTAGATGAAGCGCTTGAATCAGACTGCAATAAGGACGTGGAAATAATTGAAGAAGAATCGATTGATGATAAACTACTGGTTGTCTCTGGTAGCGAAGACGTTGGTATTGATCCCGACTCGGATCCTATATAGATTGCTGAAGTGAAGGAGAAAGAAGAAGAATCAAGGAACGTGCTGGTACTCGTGATCTCTGGTAGAGAATTTGTTGATGAGGAGGTAGTCTCGAACCATGTGGAGCTTTCAGGAGTAGAGGAAGGCTCGAGCGACGTTGTCATGCTATCAATAACAGAAGTGCTGGTCGGAAAGTCAGAGACGGTAGTAGGAAGCATAGATGTATCTGAGGAGCTAGTGTATAAGTACGAGAGCTCAGTAGAAGAGATTGATCCCCCGCTGTCACTACTAGTAGTAGTTGGCTCTATAGACACTGTTGGGAATTCTGTCGTTGAAGTAGATGATTGATTGAGGTTGGAGGTTGGTAGGTCTGTTGGAAGGCCAGCTGTAGAGGAAGACTGAGCTGGCAATAGACGTGATGATGTCGTAGAAGATGTTTCAGTTGCACTCGGACTGTTTGTCACAGAGGTATAGGAGGATTCAGTCGGGGAGTCACTCGATACTGCACTTGTAGATGAATGTGAACAGTAGGACGCACATTCGGTAGTTTCTGGGATATTTGTCGCCGTAAGACTTGACGTGGAGCTTGTATTTATAGATGTAGACTCCCCAGTTTTAGTTGAAGATTCGAGAAGATTGCTCGTTGGCGAAGATGATTCGATCAGGGAGGTCTTAGTGACATCCCCAGGTGAGGTCGTCAGAGGTGATTCCAGTACGCTACTCGAAGACGAGGACATAGGGACTGAAGTAAAGCTGCTAGAAATTGCAATATATGAGGTACTCGATGTAGAACTCGATGAAGCTAGCAATGGGGTTGTGACGCAAGTTACAATCGAGGAAGTTCGCGTGAGTGTGGTCATGTCAAGAGATGGTGTTGATATGGCGGGAAATACGACAGAGCTTGGGTTGGCTGGTGAGAGACTACAATTCGGGACGCCACTATCTTTCGCATTTCTGAAGGAGTATGAGGATACAACAACGTATTTGTCTTGACCCGAGTGGTAACCCGCATTTGTTGCGTATGATTGGTTCCAGAATTGGCTGTATAGCGAGCAATGCTATGTCTAGTCAAAAAAAAGTTCTTTACAAGTCAAGTCTGACCAAACTATACCTGTTCATAGTTGGCGCCATTTTTATACAGCAGATACGTGTTGAAGAATTGGCATGTTTTTGGCCTTCCCGAAGATGGAGGATGGCGAAGGTTATATGCTGATTGTGCGTTGCATGCTGCAGCGCACTTTTCTATATCCAAAGAAGCGACTGTATATATCTTGACGCCCATGTACGTGTTGTCGCCGTTACAGTTCCAAGGAGCGTTGATAGCCGCATTTTGTGGACATGCTTCCAGTAAGTATCCATTTGGCGTCTTGATGGACGGTGCGGCTAAAATGACAGAAACGAAAGAGAGGACAATAACAGACCACATCATCACATACATCTACGCAATTAGTGAATAGACTAAATAAGCAAGCAGATATTATCAAATCCCAACCGGCACAGGAAAATAATCAGCCAGCATGGTGGCTGTCGACGTAGTCCACTCTTATATCTAGATATCTTCTGGGGCTAGGTCAATTTTCTATTCCGTTGCTGATGATCTAGATCGCTTATTCCAGGGGCAATTAGCGCAGCATAGAGATTGAAGCGAGTTGAAATAGGACGAAAGTGGAGTCGCCAACACGTTTTTCAGCAAGCCACACGGCACGCTATTGTCAATAAAGGTTCATGTATGCCATTTTGACAGCTCAAAGTGAGCCGGGGTGTCTCCCAATACGGGTAAATACTTTTCATCCAACCAAACTCATCTCATGGCCTCGTGCGTGTCGCGACCCTAGCTTTTAATGCTCTGTGTATCGCGCCCACCTCTCACGAAGTCACGTGAATATAAACTTCCTATTTCCCTATATGGCATTTAAGTATTGTATGTATCCCTGTAATCAATTAATGGTGTCTGAACAAGAACCACACTGATGGAGTAGGAGATGGATCCAAAAATCGTTGGATCGCTAAAAGTCGTCAGGTAATACAAATTAATCATATGGCTGTACGGATACAGTCTCGAAAGTCAATCTATCTCCACTTTGTTCTAACCAAATGTCCGGGATGTCGCCAACGACGATACACGGACCTGATGGACCACTTCTCGTCCAAATTGGTGAAGCCTGTGATGATCGGATCCTGCCATGCCACAAGCAAGCTGATCTCGCCTTTGGCCAGCCTCTTTCCAATGCAGACCTCGTCGAGCGAGAGAACTTCATGATTCGTCGTCTTTCCAGTCTACAACCCGAACTGGGTGCTGGCCTCGTGCAAAATAGTTCCTCGGGACTTGTAAAAGAATCATCTACGGGGGAGATTAGGAATCGCTTAGGATATTGCACCTCTTCAGTTGTCGTTGAATCAGCACACCGCAGCTTGGGTGTCAGTACTTACCTTTTGGCGAAAGTAAAGCAATGGCTAGATAGGGAAGGAGGGGCAGCACTGGGTATACTATATAGCATCAAGAAAAGGGTAAAGTGCCCTCCAAAACACACCTGTCCGTCTTCAGAATTATTTCTCGAAAACCAACTAGAGTGATCTCAAACTACCAGTGACCATAATGGTACACGAAGGGGATATCAACCCTCTTTGTGAACGAGATATTACAGTTCTAAGAGATCTGAGGTCTAACGAGGAATGGTTCCGGATGGCGACGCCATTAAGACTGTTTTACCTAATACTGAGCTGATTTGTTCATCGATGCTTGCGGGGAATCATAGACTTGGGACCTTTCAATTGTGATCACGTGGGATTCCAATTATCGAATTCAAGACGCTTGTGAGTTGCTGAAGAGCCTGGAGGGTGGCGTAGAAGTCCCTCTTACAGATAAGAGAAGAGAAACCATTTCTATCCGAGGTGAGAGCGGTGAGAGCACCAGGCATTTGAATTTTCACCTGAAGAGCACTTCTCTTGCAATTGAATAGCGCTAGTGGGTATTGTTACAAAGGTGGATCCGCAGGTGGTTGAAAGTGGTCCTAATCAAATGGAATCATGCTTCTCAAAGCTACTGCTCGGGATCAATTTTGTCCTGAGCCGGCTTCTTAAATCCATCGATTCCATTCGGATGTTTGGCCAAAAGGCGCAACATTTCCTGCTTAACCCTAGGAAAAATATTTTAGAACCTACTCAAGTCAAGAATGATGGCGATAGACTTACTCCCCACGAAGATAAGCGCAATGCTCATGCAGTCCCGCATTGATTATGTCGTCTCGCCTCCGAGACTGTCAGCAATATATACAAGACTTTCGAAAGGGAATCCTACATTGCGTACAAGACATTGCGATCATCAAAGTCTTCCACTGGCTCCGATGGCGGTATCACTTCTTTGTATTTTTTGACATACTCCTGTGTAAATCGATATCGCGGCTGTCTCATCATATGCAGCTCCACTGATAAAATGAGCTACGATTTGCTAACAGGTTTTATGACCAACTTACATTCGTTGTGTGCGTAACAGCAGCACGAATCGAACAAGATTACTCGATTGCTATCCATATCAATTTGAGCGTTGCCATGCCATATATCACCATGAACGAGAACTGGTTTGATGCTTCTACCACCGGACTGAAGCGGCCGGAGGAGCCGTGGGATGACTTTTTGGAAGAATTCGTCAGCGATTTCACTGAATTCTGGATCTATCCCACGCACCCTCTGCTCCCATTCGATATCTGAACGAAATTGTCGATTGTACCATTCCTCCCAGCTATCTGTCCAGTCATTTACCAACGGCACATGACCGTTGAATGTTGTCACATGAAAACCAAACTTTCCTGTCAGTGAGGCGGACGAGGTATGGAACTTCGCCAAAATCTCGATCAATTGGGCTGGATCTGGGGTATTCTCCCTCAGGTTTCTGTATGCTGTCAAGAAGAACGATCTTGTGGGGTCCAATTCAAAGTTGTCCCAAGCAAGTGGAGCAGCCGTGTTTTCCGGCAAATGTTGTGCCAATGACTTTTGGCTTTCGTACTCACCACGTGCCATTGCACTGTGTTGTGGTCTATTGTAGACCTGTAAACACCAAGTATTAGGGAAACCATTGGGATTGTTTATTTGTGTATTTAAGAGTGGGACTTGGGTCACAACTGACCTTGAGGAAAAGTTCCTTACTATCGCCATCTACTTCGATATCCACTTTATATCCAGTAGACCAACTTGCGCTTCCATGTTGAGCCACATTGATAACTTTTGAACCTTCTGGCAGCGCTGTTCTTGTGGTTAGAGTTGAAACAATGAGCTTTGATTTGGTTTTTTATTGAGACAGACCTTTTAATATCGCAGGATCAAGCACGATTTCTGTCATTCCTCCTTCTATGTGCTATTAATTGTTACGAGTTTTTCAATTGGGAATATAGAATCTAGAGAATTGTTTTCTTTAAGGGCTAGAGCTAATAATTTACGATCATCAGTGTATGTAGGTGAGCGCTTAATTTGTTACATTATGCACGTTAATTCAGTATCATTGGTGCTTAGCCTGATATTTTCCTGGCCTCGCCAACCTTTAAAATATCATTTACACGCGCGGTAAGCGGCCATGATGAAATGTCCGTAAAGCTCTGAAACACGTCTTAGGGTACCCCCTTATTTTAACAAGTATATCGTCACCCTTAGCGCCACAATGAAGGAAAATGTGATACGTCTACATCATTCCCTACCAACAAGCATGTGATCTAACAATTTCATGTCACAGGAACATCCACCTCTTCGGCAATGGACGAAGTAAGAATTCCTTGCAGTTGGGCCATGCATCATCCCACTTGTCTACGGCCCCAACTTTGTTACCAACTAAGGCATCACACACCATGCCCATTGAGTACGATGGCGCAGGTAACAATCCAAGCAACAACAGACCTTCATTTTTTAAACGAAGATTTCGCTCGGTCACAAAGCATGAAGCTGGGGTGAATGAAATCAGAGGTCCTCTCGGACTTCGATCTTTGTTCTCAAGTCCCGAGCCCTTGGTAGATCTAGTCTTTGTTCACGGTCTTCGAGGAGGATCTATAAAAACGTTTTGTAAAGATGATGATCCGGAGCTCTTTTGGCCAAAACGATGGCTTCCAATCGAACCGGAATTCTCCAGTGCTAGTATTCATAGTTTTGGGTATGATAGCGACTGGGGAAGCTCGAAGCCCAGTAATCTTACCGTACATGATTTTGGACGTTCTTTGTACGAGGAGCTACAGACCTCCCCTCTCTTGAGACACAATTCCAAGGTACTACTTCATGTTGATGAATTTGAAATCAGGGCTCACTCATTAGCACAGAACCGGCCGATAATTCTCATTGGCCATTCTATGGGCGGACTTGTTATCAAGAAAGTAACTTTTCTCCCCATTCTCGATCTTGTGAATGTGGAACTGACATTTGAGAAGGCATATATTCTCGCTCAGCAAGACCAGGCCCGAAATGATTTATCGGATCGCATCAGATGCATTTTTTTTCTCGCTACACCACACAGAGGCTCTGATTATGCCGAATTTCTGGATGGCGCCTTAAGAACACTAAGCCTCACGCATTTAACGTCGTCAAAAGACTATATCAACGATTTAAGATTGGATTCTGTATCCACGAAACAGATCAATGAAGATTTTGCAAGATTAGCCACCATCGCCGAGTTGACAATCTATACTTTCTACGAGCTTTGGTCAACGATCCCAATCACTTCGACCTTAATTGTGAAGAAGAACTCTGCCGTTCTTGGTATGTGCTTAGTTCTCATTTCTCGGAACTGTAAATTGTTCGTTTACCAATAGATTACATACTAGTAACTCCAATATGCTGATAATCAAGTTGGTAGGCTCAAACAAAAACGAGCATATTCAATATCTTGAAGCCAATCATAGAGATATTTGCAAATTTACCAGCATGAACGACTCTAATTATGTTAGGGTGAAAAATGCTCTAGGAACTGCAGTCGAAAATTTGCTTAAAAATGGTGCGATCAGTGAAATTACTTAGATGGGTCACAAGACGACTAATCATATACAGTTGTCACTTCCAACGAGAAGAATCGGACAGTGCAATTACAGAATATCAAAGCTTCCCTTGGATTCCCAGACTTACCAGAAGATCACCACGATATGCTCGACGGCTCATGCCATTGGATTGAAGATCGTGAAGATTTCCAGCAATGGGGAAACCCGGAGATTGAGGGTGAAGAGGCAAAAAGCTATCAAGCAGAAGTACTTTGGGTTCAAGCACAGCCCGGCGCGGGAAAGACTGTACTTGCTTCTCATGTAGCTGCTCGGCTTACAGATGATCGATTGCCTTTCTCTTCTTACTTCTTTCAATATGGGAAAAAGACAAGTCAATCACTCAGTGGGTTTTTAATTTCTTTGGCTTATCAAATGGCCTCTACCAATGCTGGCGTTCGAGATAAACTAGCTCAGCTATGTGAAGATGGCACTTCCCTTCACCATGACAGTGCGTATACTATGTGGACAAGACTATTTGTGGCAGGAGTCTTCCAGGTACTGATTTCTTTTCAACCCGACTTATAGCGAAACACTGACGAGCCATCTGTTAGGTGCCCATTACTACACCACAATTCTGGATTGTGGACGGACTTGATGAATGCATAAACGCGCATGAATTTTCGAGAATGCTAAACGGAACTAGAATTCAATATCCTCTGCGAATATTTGTCACAAGTCGAAAGCTACCGAAAATGCAGAAAATCATTGACCAATTGACACGCTGCAAGACCACAGTTATACAGATACCGGTCGACGATACCATGAGGGACATCGACTTATATATCAGCAAAAGAATAGGGGACCTTCCTGTAGACGGAGAAGAAGAACAAGCAGAGCTCGCCAACAAGATTCGTGCAAAATGTAATGCTTGCTTTCTGTGGGTTCGACTAGTCATGGACGAGCTCGAGGGGGTATATGGCTACGAAAGTATTATCCAAGTCCTTGAAGAAATACCGAAAGGCATGTTGCCTTATTACAAAAGAGCAGTGGCTGAAATGGCCGGAAAGAGAGAAGTCCCTGTCGCCAAAGCCATTTTAGGCTGGATAGTACTAGCAGCCCGACCGCTATCTGTCTTGGAGCTCTCGAACGCAACAGAACAAGTCCTGAACATTAAATTATCAAGCCCAAAGGGGGCCATTGAAGGACTTTGCGGTCAGCTGATCTCTATCGATCGAAATACTGATTTGGTCCAGGTCATTCATGCCACTGCGAGAGAGTTTCTGTTGTCAGATGAAGCTGGTGACTTCAAAATCTCGAGATCTCAATGCCACGAGGCCATGGCTTTAGCCTGTATTAAAACAATGGTAAAAAGCGCGGCAATGACACCACCCAGGAGTCGCTTGCTCGAGGATAAACGTCCGGACCCAGCGTCTTCCGCTCTTTTGTATTATGCTACAATGTACTTCTCAGAACATGTATTCGCTGCTTCGACCTCAAGTAATCAACTACTCCAAGAACTTTGCAATTTTCTTAAGAAAAATATTCTCAAGTGGATCGAAACAGTTGTGATAAATAAAGGACTCCACATTTTGATCAAGACCTCGAAGAATCTGAAGGGCTATCTAGATCGACGGGCAAAGTACGATCGCCCAATTAATCCATTGGTCCGCACTGTTGATGGCTGGGCCACGGATTTGAGCCGTATCTCATCCAAATTTGGTCGAGCCCTAACCTCATCACCCCAATCAATATTTTTCTTGATTCCGCCACTGTGTCCTACACAATCAACCATATATGGGCAGTTTCTCGATACAAAACAACCAAACGGGCTTACCATAGCAGGGCCACAATACACAGCGTGGGATGACTGCATAGCTCACATTCACTTTGACGACGAGACTGCCACTGCAATTACTTCTGGAAACAGACTCATCGCTGTTGGTACAGAATCTGGCAATATCAATCTATATAACTCTCAGAGTTATCAGAAAGAGAAGGTCCTTTGCCACGGTGCCCCTGTAGACTTGGTAAAATTTGATCCTTTGGGGTCTTTTCTCGTAGCCTGTAGTAGGAAGCTTGTGACTGTCTGGGAACTGGATGGTACTGTACGATGGGAAACTCGCATCCGAAGCCGATGCATTCTTCTCTCATCTTCCCAGACTGTGTTGGTCGGAGTAACACAACAAGGTCGCTCCTATCAATGGGCTATAATGACTGGAGAATTGTTAGGGGAGCAATCCTACATCTATCAGGCGCCGGTTTCTGGCGGTAGCTCTAATTCAAAAATAGGCAAAGCGCCGTCGGCCGCATCTCTTTCACCTGAGTTGGATTTACTAGCATTGGCATACCGGAACAGCCCTGTCTGTATATTTGAGTTCAGCAGTGGCACTCTAGTCTCTTGGATAATCGATGAAAAGAGTCGAGCCGCGGAACAGATTGTATTCAACCCTAATCCAAATGTGAGTTTATTGGCGGTGGCATATAACGAGTCATATCTTGCTCTGTACGAGCCTTGGTCTGGAGCCCTCATCACGAGCTTGGAAGCTGAAAGGCCCGCGATTCTTTCTTCAATAACCTGCGCGTCTGACGGCCGAACATTCGCGACATTAGATATTCTCGGCCATCTCCGAATTTTGGATTTCGAGTCGCTGGCGCTATTATATCACGTTTTGGTTCCAACTACATCATTCAGTTTGCTGGAATTTACATCGGATGCCGACAGTTTGGTCAATCTCAAAGATCATGAGATGAGAATATGGGCCCCACCAGCTTTGGTCAGGAGAACGATGGAAGAAGAAGCCTGTATATCTGAAGTATCTGCTGTCATGACTGCTACAGAAGGTCAATATGAGAAATTCCAAGCTTCGAAAATCAAGATGTGCATTGCACATCAGAAAACTTCCTTGTTATTCGCGGGTAACTACCATGGCGATGTGCTCGCCTATTCTAGCCTGAATGGATATCAACCTACTGTGCTTTACTCGCATGGCAATGCCAGCATCAAATGTCTTGCTATCAGCGGTAACAACCTGGTTGCTGTTGCAGACACAAACGCAAATTTACAAGTTCGGAATCTTACACTTTCTGCTCCACACCAAAGCGTCAAAACAAACAGTGCTGTCTTCGAGATTAGTTTCTCTAATCCAGTCAGCCAACTACTCTTTGATGAGTCTGGTGCATACCTTCTCATCTCCACGCAGAATTCAGACCGTGTGTATCGAACTATAGATGGAAGCTTAGTCGGGACCCTAGAAGTTCAACCTAACATGCGAAAAATCTGGAAATGGATCATCGCCCCATCTTCAGTCTTCGGGGGACACTTCCTGCTCGTTGTAGACCATAAATTTGTGAGCTACTCAGTTGAACAATTCCCCGCGGTAGCCTTCCCAGAGCCGTTCCAACTAGATTTTCAAATCGAGAAAGGATCAATCGAAACAGCTATCGATTTCTTCGTCTTCCACCCGGAATCATCCACATTCATTTTAGACATCCGTCAACAACGAGGCTTCGCCCCTCATTCGACTACTTTCATCTTCGAACTATCGGCTTCGACTTCCCCACCTACACTTCATACGCTCTCATCTCTTCCGCAAAACATCGTGAAACGCTTCATTGGGATCAATCAGGCGACTAAGAGGCTCATATTTCTGCATCAGGAGTCATGGATTTGCTCTGTTGATCCTAAAGATTTACTTAAACCCCTTCGCCGGTACACACAGCATTTTTTGGTGCCAGATGAGTATATCCCTGCGAATGGGGAGGTGTCGCCTATTCAGACTGCGGATGGGGATTTTGCGTTCTGCTTGTTTGACAAGGTTGTTGTGGTGAGGAATGGGCTGAAGTTTCAGACTGTGAGGGAGATTGTGTGAGTGGATGAATATAACAGTGTGTGCTTGGTGACTGCTTGCTCTTAGCATGCGGTTATGCCGAATGAAGATTGTTTGGGAATCTGACATGATGCTCCATATGCTTGAAACTTCTGGTTTTGAGAAGACACTCTATATATCTGTAATGGTTCTTCAAATGAGATAGGAATCTAGAATATCGTGGGGATGGCAAATATAATTGATTTTTCATGCTTTGTTTTCAACCTTCCTATGCATCAATTGATAGATTACCTTTGAAAGGGAGTATAAGCTATAACCTAGAAGGGGAAAATAAACTGCAGGGGAGAATCAAGTGTCCTGATACACCAGCCTCATACTCTTTGTTGACTTGTATTTCACTCGATGGATGTTTTCTTATCAAAAGTCATGAGCGTAATAAGACCAACTGAGTAAAAAGGGATTGTAATAGAAATATCTGGAGTGAAGTGGTTCCCCATTGCGCTTGTAGACGAATAATCATACTTTCTCACACTAATCACAAGGTATTTTCAGAAAGGTCATGTTTCCAAGTTGTGAAGGTGCTTGCTTTTTACTTTCGCGTTCTTGTAAACTATACATACTTCTCATGCCTTATATTTCAGGCCCAGTGTAAGACAGCTGTCTTTAGAGGATATATTAGGCATGTCAAAGCTATAAGACTGACTAGTAGTCGATTTTTGAATAGTTGGAAATATTAAAGGCTTGATTGATTCTATATTAAAATCGAGAATTACAAATTCTTATAAATGAAGAATATACTTGTAATCACATGACGATTACAAGAGTACTAAAGGCAATTTCTTTGCGGTGTAGTCTTACTAGTCATCACCAACTAATATTAGTGATTTACCCTCCACTATATACGCCAAATAAATATTCTTTGATTCCAGCAAGGACACATAAAATTACTCGGCCTCCATAAGAAAATCAGAGGGGACCTCGAATTTGCAACTTCTGTAACATAGTTTCGGTGGCTGAGCATTTATTTGTAGTAAAATATATTGCCGTTACTTTTAAACAAAAGGTCCAACATAGGTTTATCATTATTGGCCCGACACCTGAACACCAAGGTGGAAGAAAAATGATAGAGCCATTGACGGACTGGAATAACGGCGAGAGATCCGAGTTAGTGGACATCGGCACCCACAAACTTCATATTACTGCTTTTGGTTCTCCTCGAAAACCCGGCGATCCAGCTGTGCTAATCATCCCAGGCTTGGGAAGTAGCATTACCAGCTGGGCTGCTGTACGACGCCAAGTTGCTCAGTTCATACGAGTTTACTGTTATGACAGATCCGGGTTTGGTGAAAGTGATCCTAGCAGCGAAGCACCAACATCTACAACGATTGCTTACGAACTTGATCTACTTCTCAGGAAGGCAGACATTGCTCCACCTTTTATTCTTGTGGCCCATTCTTGGGGCGGGGTATTGAGTCGAGAGCTTCTTGATTTGAGGCCTGATGATATTGCTGGAATGGTATTCGTTGAGGCGAATCAAGAGCATACCCTTACGGTTCTTGACTGGCGTTCGCTTGCGAATTCTCCTGTCTTGACTGGAATTGATAGTGTTAAGGTACTCAACATCGAGAATCTGCACCAACTGACCAAGGAAGAATGGGAAATATATCAAGCAAGCGAAGCTACAGCTAAACATCAGAAACAAGCAGCGCTAGAATATGAACAATATCCAAAGAGTTTCCCAGTTCTGGGTGCAAAATCCCAGCTTGAACGCAACCCTCCAATTCTTGGGTCAAATCCTATATGTGCTATTAAAGGAGATAACGGGAGAGATTTTCTGAAGCTATTTCATGCGGGCATTGAGACAGGGAATGGAAATGAGAACGAAAGAGCGGCTTTTGAGGATGTGTTAAGCACCTGGGACGAGAAAGACAAAGCGTTACAGATGGGCAATTTGAAACTTTCGAGTAGGCAGCACTACTTTGAGGTACCTCTGAGTGGACATCACCTCCAGTTAACAGCTCCCGATAAGATTGTCACCGGAGTTAAGTGGGTGGTTGAGAACATGGGACAAAATCTGGTGGAAGGAAAGTAGCATAAAATGCATGGTCAGAAGCATGGCTATACAACAGTTCTACGATCCAAATCAACATTCATGGCATTGTGCCAAGTGCTCTAGTGCATCCCATTTATAGGGAGTTATAGCCAATTTATCACTAGTATCGTAGAAACAATAAACAGAGAAGTACAGCCGCAAAACTAACCTCCCAATATTTACAGAAGATAGTCGATGTCCTTCAACCAATCCTTTCTTCCTTCAACTAAATTTCCTTCCTTCAATATATACTCCATCGCTCCACGTCAGTGCTATGCTGGAAGGGAACCTACCCTTTGAGCTGCATCATATTGAGGTGGGAGCTCGCAAACCCAATATCATTTTCAGACCTCACAAATTATCACTGAATGTAACAAGCATATTAGATAAAACGTCATAGCCAACCTCTTGTATAAACTGCGACTCAAAACCCTTACACGCTCAAAGAGAATAAACTCTCCTTGCATTATTATTGGTCAAGGAGTCTGAGCCCCACAAAGTGGGGCTTCTACAAGTTAATACGCGTATCGTCTGATTTATGAGATAACTTCGTTGCTTGCTCCTTCAGGATCTGCATTGAGTCATATGGAAATTTACCAATTTAAAAGCAGCAAACTGTCAAGCAAAATATCGCTGGAAAGAAAATGAGCCAATCACAAACACAAAACAATAGTGGGACCTTTGGTTTTGCCTGCGTTACCAACACGAGGCGAACCGTCTTACCGGTAACTTACTCATATTGGGCAACCACAACATTTATTTCGAGTTGCAGGTGGATTACCTGAACTTCTGCCTGAAGTGTAGTATTTGGATATATAAACCCACGATTCCTCTCCTTTAAAAAGACTTCCATTGTCCAGCACAAATATCCATGCACATCAGCTCTTTATTGATTCTTATAACATCCCCTCAACATAGATTAACATGTCTTCCTCTGGCGGAGTCTTCTCAAATACACTCCAATCAATTACAACCACGAAATTGAATGAACTTTCCAAGAAACGCAAAGTCTTTGAGGATGAGAAGACACAACTCCTGCATACAGCTGCTCTAGAACCGGACCAAAAGAAGAAGCTTCGTATTCTCGTTGATGGGATTAAGAAATCCTTTTCCCTAAAAACATCCACAAGAAAACGAGGAGATCGCCATAGTGTTTCTGGGCGCGTCATATGTGGCGGTACCAGCAATCCCCGATTAGAAATCTGTGAGTAGCTATTTTCGTACCTTAGCTTCATCAAACAATTTATCTATTTTCAAGCAGCTCTGTACTAATATTAAGTGTGGTAGTACTCAAGAATCTGGAACGGTTCCTAGCACAGGCTCAGTATGACCCATCGGTTTCTGTAACACTTTTACAGGATTGGGAAAGCTCTCTGCACCAGCAATTGAATATTGCATCCCTCAAGTACCGTACGTAACTTCTCAAAAGCTGACAAACCTTTATTCGTGGCATTTGTATGATATATTTTTCACTTATAAAAGTGTCGCCGAGAGACACATGTCATTATCATCCTCCACCGGCTATCAACATGTAGATTAAATCAATGGCTTGTGTATTTTTGTTTGATATGCTTTCACCAGTTATTTATCCCTCTATAAGATCACTGACATTTGAATATTTCAGAATATGCCACTCTTTATGGCGAATTAGTGACAGAATGGCTTTCCTCGGAGCAAACACGACCTCAGACTGACGGTGACTCCGAAATGAAAGATGATTTCGAGCAATTACGTCGAGAGGAACAACTCAAAGATGAAGGACGAGCGGAGTGGTAAGTATTTACTTTCATATATAGAGGCGAGGAATCCGTAGATGTTGCTGTATTTAGCGTCTCTAAGAGTTATTGTACCCCTCTGGCGTCGTGTTTGATACAATTGCTTGATAGCTTTGTCTATGTTGAACTTTTGATTATCTCATGCTAATACTCTGATTAGGGAAGAACATGTATTCAACCCATTTGAGACTGATCAAGGTGCAATAGCGGACTATCTCTCAGCTTTGTTTGAGAACAGTGGCAATAAACAAGCTATTAAAGCCTTGACTGCTCTACGTGCAAGTGTAGAAGCGTTTGAGTCTACTCTATCTAGCCCAAACCAGTTCAATGAAGAGGTCTTGCGCTGGACAATCAGTGGACTACTTGCTTCGGGTCTTCTTCCTTCTGAAAAGAATGCGGCTTTGAAAGATTTTCTCATAAGCAACGTCATCTTAGCTGAAGTTGCTGATGTCCTCAACATGCGTCTTGCTGCACTTGATTCATGGGAGTGGGGGGGTGATGGCCTGCCTGTGGAACAACGCCGTCATGTTACAGGCAAGTATCATATCTATATTGAAGAAGATTTGTTGCAAGCAATTTTCTTGCAATTTATCGGCATAAAGTGGTCTGTTTTCTTTAAGAGAGTTTTCATAGAGTTCTCCGAATTCGAAGGTGCGTGGAAGTCTTTGCGTGTAAGTCTAGGCTTTAGGCCGATTTGCTCCCTGTTGAACTTTACAAGAAGCTGATATGCGTTACTTCTAGACCCCAATCACCAAATCCAATCTTGAACGACGTGAATGGTTTCTTGGTTCACAACAGAAGAAACCAAGCGTACAAAGCAAGCGACAAGGACTCTACCATTCGATTTACTTTATGTCCCACCTTCCAGACTCTGAATATCAGGAACATGGAGCTCTGGATGGGGAGGAAGAGGCTGAGTATGATAGTGGTCTTCATAAACGCGCGAGGAATGATAACAATTTGAATCAAGGTTCAGGTATGAGGTCCTTTTGCTATTCCCAATCTGATTTATATGTTTAAACCATCTGTCATTTGAATCTCATTTTTCTTTAGATGTTTTACAAGACTTTGATTTTGACTCTTTTTTACAAACAGGAAGCAATAACGCATTGCAAGATTATCAATCGCAACTTATGGTATTGGGACAACAAAACAACAATAGACTGTTGGCAACCAGACAGCAGCAACAGGCGCAGGCACTACTAGTACAACAGCAAATGAGGGCACAGCAACAAGCGCAACAAATGCAGGTCCAGCATGCGAATGGCACCAACCATTTCAATGGGATGCCACAGCCATTCAGACAGCTAAGAAACCCCACAAATGAGTTTGATTTTGAAAGTCCTGACAAGAAGCCAAAATCACCAATGGAGACCAAACAATTTCTTTTACATCTACTATCCACCGAGATTCTGGTCAATACTCGACTGCATGGGGAGTTCACTTGCGTCCACTCTGAATTTGCTACATGGAGTCCATCTTTGCCACACTCTACCGTTCATGCGGTGCTCTCTTTCTTCGGAATTTCGCAGAAATGGTTAAGATTTTTCCAAAAGTTTCTTGAATCCCCACTCAAGTTTGTGGACAATGGAATAGCTGGAGAACCTAAAATCAGGAAAAGAGGTGTTCCTGGCGCTCATGCTCTTTCTGTCTTCTGTGGAGAAACTGTGCTCTTTTGCATGGATTATGCAGTAAATCAAAAAACTAATGGCCAACAACTGTATCGCATGCATGATGACTTCTGGTTCTGGTCTGCATCGCATGATATAGTAGTAGCAGGCTGGAAGGCTATAACTGACTTTACCAAAGTAATGGGTGTCCATATAAACTATGGAAAAACAGGCAGTGTAAGAATTCACCGCGATACAGATGAATCTAACGGTATTCATTCTTCTCTTCCAAAGGGTGACATCCGGTGGGGATTCTTGCATCTCGATCCTATTTCAGGTCATTTTACCATAGATCAAATTATGGTCGACAGTCACATCGCAGATCTCAAACGGCAACTGGTAGACACCAAAAGCATCTTTTCATGGATACAAGTATTCAATACCTTTGCGACTCGATTTTTCACTTTCAATTTCGGGAAACCTGCCAATTGTTTTGGCCGACAACATCTAGATTCTATGCTGGAAAGCTTGGAGCGAATTCAGGGCAGCATTTTTTCAGATAAGAGTGTCATTGATTATCTCAAAAATCAAATGCAAGATCGTTTTGCAATTCAGGACATTCCAGATGGCTACTTTTACTTCCCTGCCAGCCTTGGTGGACTTGAACTTCATAATCCGTTTATTGGCCTAGTCCAACTTCGAGATTCGGTCTACGAGCACCCTGAGAGCGCTCTGGATGACTTCATTGAAGCAGAAGAAGAGGCATATCGAAAGGCCATTTACGCATTCGAAAACAATCAGGTAGGTGTTCTCGCTTTCTGGAAAACCCAAATATTTATTTCAAGATAACCTGCTACTCCCAGCAACGTCAATAATTCTTCAAGGAAAATCCAGGCGTATATATACAAGTAGCTAACAACATTCTACCAGGTTCATCGTGTCCACAATGTAAAGCCACAAGAAAATCAAGAATTCCTTTCGTTTGAAGAATTTATACGCTATCGAGAAGAATTTTCCTATTCGTACAAGGATAATCTATACTCGGTTTTTAATGAGCTTCTCCAGCAACCGACAGCTGAGAACATAGATCTCAATCACTCGGATAACGTGATGCTAGTAAGTTTATCTCGATTTCAGCTTCTCAATCTGCCAACTCGCTACATTCTCAACTGTTGGAGTATTCCAAGTTATCAACTAACATTACGAATAGAGTGCATATCCAAGCTTATCCGATGGTTATTGGAAGTGGGTGGCTCAGCTTTATGGTCCTGACATGATCAAAAGCTTTGGGGGGCTGCATATAGTCGATGAAGGTCTACTCCCTATTGGAATGGTAAGGCTCTTTAGAGAGGGCAAAGTCAAGTGGCAGGGGTAAAAGTACCCCTCCTAAAAGCTTCATATTTTCACGCTGCTGAAGGAAAAATGAGACCGAGGAAAGAATGATGCTCAGAGCGTTCAATTCTCACTTGGTGTTTAAGGTTCAAAGGGCACTCAAAGGGCACCAATGTCTCTTTCAAGTTTTTAGGGGTTTCGGATCATTAAATATATACTTCATTAGCTGTGCTATTGACCTTTTGAACAGTCTCCTGATCGCTTTTAGACTACGGATCAAAAAATCTCAAAACTTAGATTCTAAGTAAAATTCTAAGCAGCCTACATGGGAGGGATTTCTAATCGTACCAGCTCCTTGACCAGACGAGACTAACCAATTAAAACCTAGAGCATATTTCCGAATGATATTAAATACTCGTACTGAAATACCGAAGAAGCTGAGACGAATTTAAGTGTAATTTTTGCATATTAGGTTGCAGTTCACTAAATGAAACCTACACGAGTTCCTATTGGTCTGGTTTTACGATTAGGTCAAGGTAGCGAATCTTTTCACCCCAAGAACTCCGGTACTTAATACCGGGTTCCCACCTCGTTTTTCTACGTCATAATATTTTCTAATGCCATAAATAAGTCGAATCTTCCCTCAAGATGTGAGCCAAATCTCAATTCGAAAGACAAGCAAATATGCCTCCAGTAGTACCACCACATACAGTTCCCATACAGTTCGTGCCCGCCACAACTGGCGAAATCATCTCTCTAGGAAAGATAAAATTGCGGGTGATGGAAGATGGTAGTAGAACGGGTGAGCCACCTTCCATATTCCATTAGGATATTTTCAAGTATTCTTCTAACATTAGCAGATAACCGCATCTCGACCGTAGAGCTCATCATTCCCCCCCGAACGCCGGGCCCACCCGCTCATTGGCACGAAATGCATGACGAGACCTTTCTCGTGACCAAAGGCACCGTTCGATTTCATGTTCCTGACATTCCCGGACTGGAAGGGAAGATTGTGGATGCGAAAGAGGGGGACTTCGTGGTCGTTCCGACTAGGGCTCCGCATACCTTTTCCAACGAAACGGATGAGGAAGCACGTTTTATCAATACATTCACGCCGGTATGTTTGGACCACCATGTATGAGAGCCTCAAGAAAGACTGATGAAGTGAGTTAGGCTTTCTATATTCATTATTTCAAGCTTCTGAGTACGATGATCGCGGAAGGAAAGACGATGACAAGAGAAATTAACGAGCAAGCTATGGCGTACTATGCTACCATTCCAGTACAGAAAATAGAGTAGTGGTCGGATGAAGTACTGGAGCAGAGGTTTTTTTTTTCCTCATGTTGCTGCCTACCATATTTTCGTGCTACTCTTATATATTTTAGTAGTATAGTATCACCTTTGATATAAATAATTTATGAGTGATTGTCATATTGTGTTACAAATAAAGAGTGGCTATTTTCTGGCTTAATGGGGTTCGTAATTATGATTTAAGTAGATTAGTGCTTGAGCGAAGGCATACTTAGAACTACGTTGATACCGATATACATGAGACGGTAGAGTCCCAATTATGGTCTCTGCTGTATCAATCTTTCAATTGTCTCTAATCCGAATCAATAAGCTTCTTATTAGGCGAGAGCCCCTATTAGTATTTTCGCTTCAGTGATGCCCACTATTGCCGAGGCTAGTGACATGCGCTAGGATATTCGTTATTCAACGGGTCATGATCTTAAGATATTGTGTTACTGGATCTTCAACAACCAACATGGTTCTATGACCCTAATTGTATAGGATGTCCAAGGCATCTCTCCATACTGCCTACAAAGCTCTCCTCCAGAAAAACATTCTTTCCACTAGTTCCGGCCAAGCAAAACTCGTTACACGCCTTGCCAAGCTTCAGGATGACCTTGCAACATCACCCTCTGCTCCTCAAAGGGGTGTATACATCTATGGCGATGTAGGAACCGGGAAATCACGTATAGCTGATCTTTTTTGCGATACGCTCCCGTCTTCGGTGTCAAAGAGGCGTGTTCACTTCAATGAATTCATGATAGATATCCACAAGCGGCTGCACCATGCTCGGTCTCAAAGTTCTTATGACGGCGATCCCCTGGTTCCAATCGGACGCGACTTGCGCAACGAGAGCCAGGTGTTGTGTTTCGATGAATTCCAAGTCACGGATATCGCGGATGCGATGATTCTAAGGAGATTATTTGGTGCTGTTTGGGAGAACGGCGGCACGATGGTAAGTACCAGTAACCGACATCCCGACAAGCTGTATGAAAATGGCCTAAATCGGACCTTTTTCCTGCCCTTTATTGCAGAGCTACAAGAAAAATGTGAAGTCTGGAGGCTTGAGGGGACTCAAGACTATAGATTAAGGAAAGGCTTCAAAAAGTCTGATGGGAGAATAGACATCTTCTTTACCGATGCGAAAGAATTTGAAAAGGTGCTGGCCGAGGCGACGAATGGGGCACAGATGAAAGAAATAGTCATCCCGGTGATGATGAATCGGCAGTTGAAGGTGCTTAGTGCGGGGTTAAAGGAGGAAGGGAAGATTGTCGTGAGCAGTACTTTCGAAGAGCTGTGTCATGCCTTCTTAGGCGCCGCGGATTATCACGCCTTGTGCCAGACTTCCAGTACGATTTTCCTCACGGGCCTCCGTAAGTTCAAAGCCGATGAGTTGGATTACGTGCGACGCTTCATTACACTTGTCGATCTCGCATATGAAGCGAAGACTCGTATCTTGTGTTTGTCCAGCGTACCTCTCCTAGAGGTTTTTGCCAATATTGTTCCCAAGGAGATCCCAGTACAGGGACAGCTCCGCGAAGTGATGGAGAGGGAGATGACGGTGAAGGGAGAGGGAGGAAGTTCCAGCAGTATGATGAGTACGTTTATTGGGGAGACGGAATGGTCGGCTACTGGTCTGGCTACGGCCTCGCTGGCGACCAACGGTGCTGGAGAAAGTGATGTTAGATTTGCTGTTGGGAGGGCAGTTTCGAGACTTTTCGAGATGGGATCGGCTGATATGTAACATAACAAAAACTTGAGAAGCATTTAGATTCGCTAAAACGCGATGACGAAGATTGCTTGAAGACGAAATGCATTTTCTACATCTAATCTATCCACTGCTTTGGGCTATTTTGGATGATAAGGGAGAGGAAGAAGCAAACTATGGTTGACTATAGACGAGAGTAATTCTCATTCTCGTTTCAAAGAAATCACTTCTACATATTAAGCATAGGTAGACATGCTTTATAATCGGCGCATCTGTCATATACTCATGATGCCCTGCGGATGGATTATTTCGCTCCGAGCATTATGCGAAGTTTTACCAGCCTTTTATTCCATTAACTCATTTAACCAACTGAGGACTATAGTCCTCGAAGGGTACGCTCTCTGTAGCCCTCCATGAGTATAACCACTTCTGATTTGATGATCTACAATCCAGCCATATTTAGATGAAAAATTCAAATTTAGCACCTTTCTCCCCTAGGCCGACCGGTCTTTGTTTCCTAAGATCCCTTTACCGTTACCGCCGAGTTCAATAATCATCCTGCGATGTTTCTGTCTCGTCCAGAGCCCTCAAAAGCTCCTCGATTTCCTTCGGGTCACTTATTCCCCAAACTCCACCACCCTTTACAGTATCCTTTCCTCTCATTCCAACCTCCTTCCCCACCAAATTCCTTCCTACCTTACCTGGACCGATACCTATCCAGCGTCTCACACCCTGTTCCTGATCAAGATATTTGATAGAATCCCACCACCTCACCGTCTCCACACATTGTCTTGCCCATAAATCCTTTAATTCTTCTTTGCTTCCGAAAGGTCTGGCCGTTACATTACTCACACACTCCATTACCCCGGGAAACGTGACAATATCTTTATGTTCTTGTCCCTTAACCCTACTTTTCCCTTCTAGTAATTTCCTCATGGCCGTAGCCGCGGGTTGCATGAGCGGGCTATGAAAAGGACTATCGCCTTTCAATGGAACCGCCCTTGGATCATGCCCTCCAAATTGTCTAATATGCGTTATCAGCGTCTGGATCATTGCCATATTCCCACTTAATACAATCTGATTCTTGCTATTCTCATTGGCGATCAAGACCTGTTCGATCGGCGGCACCTCTGCGCTCTCCGCTTTCGTGCCTAGGTTGTGGTGCCCAAGAAATTCATGGATTGAAGCGACCAACGATGTCAAGTGATCAGGTTCGGTGACGAGCGCTACCATCCCATATTCTCCTCCATGCGTCTCCCGAGCTTTGCGCGAACACTCTGCCATTATCTGTGCCCTTTCCCTCACCAATCTCAAGCTGTCCTCATACGACACGAATCCTCCAATTACCAACGCCGCGAACTCCCCTAACGAGTGCCCTAAGGTAACATCAACCCGTTCCGTGGTCTTGAATCCAAACTCCCGTTCTAGTATGCGTAGGATAAGGATCGAGGAAGCCATGATGGCAGGCTGGGCGACTCCGGTAGCTGTAAGAGCGCTGTGAGGTCCTTCCTCTATCACTTTGGACAGGGAAAATCCCATAATGTGATCAATTTCTTCGACGAGAGGCGTAGCGGTTTTCGGAAATGCTTCGAGCCATGGTGTGAGCATTCCTACTCTCTGTACGCCTTGGCCTGTCCATTTGTTAGTCACAGTTAATGGAGATCAAGGGGGAAGGGACTTGTACCAGGGAAGAATATGGCAGTTCTCGGCCGGGTTGATTTGGAGGATGCATGTCGTCTGCCATGTTGTGACGCTCTATAGAGCTGTGGTCGGGAGCCATTTCGAAGGAGTGTGGGGTTTAGAAGGGAGGATATTGACCATTGAGCCTTGGTACATGGCTTTGGCAAGCCGGATGCGACGCGCTTCATTGCGAGAAGCTCCTACCAGTAGCTCGAAGCATATGGGGAAGCGTGTTTGACAACGACCGGGTGTAACAAGACACAGTATTGGTGGTTAAGGGCCCATTTGAAGATTGATCCTATATCTCGCTGTAGGGCTGGACCGACGGGCGAGCTCGGAACTTTAAACCCCCCAAACCCCACACCAAACCTTTACTAGGGACAATACTGTAACCCCACTATTCAAGAAATGCCAATCCCTATTAATCAAGAGTGAACTATTCAATTTTTAGAAGCCCCGTCTGCTTTTATGTTGCTTTAAAATGAAGATGGTATTTTGCTCTTATCTATTCGTGAAAAATTACATGATATCCAACTCCCCGTACGCCTGCCCAATAATATCTTTAAAGAAATACTCATAATAATTCCTAACTTTCAAGACTCTAACCAGTCTAAAAATTGCGGTGTGAAATAACTGACAATAATGGTAGCTCCTGCTCTCAGTATACCTTCCGTGACTTCAAATGCCATGGCCTTCAAGTCAAAAACTCCCGCTTTTGCGGCGGCGTGAATCATTGCATACTCTCCACTGACATGATATGCGGCCACCGGCATGTTTTTGCCGATGTCTTTCGCATCACTGATAATGTCTAGGTATTGACCCGCAGGCTTAACCATTATAATATCAGCTCCTTCACCGATATCTCTTTCAATGGCTCTGCGAGCAAGTCCACGGCCTCCTGGTGGGAGTTGGTAGCACTTCCTGTCTCCAAAAGAGGGCACAGATCCAGCTGCATCTCTAAAGGGCCCATATAGACAGCCAGAAAATTTAGCTGCGTAGGACATGAGCACTACTTGGTGTGCAATTCCTGCCTCGATCAACTTGAGCTTGATGGCACGAATTCTACCGTCGTTCATATCAGAGGGAGCCACGCAGTGCGCACCGGCTTGCGCATATGCGATTGCAACATCCGAGATGCGATCCACCGAGGACTCATTATTGAGACTACCATCTTCGCGTAAAATACCGCAGTGGCCATGTGAAGTATATTCGCAAAGACAAACGTCCACAACGATGAACAATTGTGGAAATCGCTGGCGCAGGAGGCGGATACCGGCCATAACGGGCCCATGAGGATCATCTGCGGCGGTTCCTAAGGCATCTTTAGCACCTGCTGCTAGAGGTACACCAAATAGTATAACGGAACGTAAGCCTTTGCGAACGAGGGGTTCAAGGTGGGGTACGATTTTATTGATGCCGCGGCGATGTTGACCTGGTAAGGAAGGAATGAGGGTTTCTTCGTCGTCGATATCAGATATGAAAAGCGGATAGATGAGCATAGACTATCTTCATATTAACATATGCCCGGCCAGCCTCAGTTGACAGGTGTCAGCAACATACCTTGGTCAGCTGTCGTTCAGCTTGCCATGACCGCGAAAGTGGATGTGAATAGCCTCCATGGAGTTGGCTTGAAATGTCGCCCGAGATGCTCACGCTCGTTGCAGATGTACTGGCATATGATCTTGCTCTTGAGATATGAGAACGCCGTTCATCAATGGTCGAAGCGGAGGAGTTGACTCGAGCCATTTGTCGGCGGTCGCTAGCACTGTCTCTGAAGGCAAGGTCTTGCAGGAAAGACATGTTGGTTTGCTAAAACAATAATAGTCGATGTGTAGTTGTTGCAATGGTGGAGAGAAATAGAGAGTGAGCAATTCCGGCTCGTAAGTCCTTTTAAGATATGCGGTAACTGCTCTTCAGGTGGCGGCCGGATAGCCAGTAGGCCGCGATTGATTGACGATCGATCCGGGATGTTCAGCTCCTATTTGGGGAAGACCTTGGAGGATAAGCAGGCTAGAATTGAAGCCACAAAGGAGAGATTGCACGTTCTTATGCTTTTATTATCGGAAGTCTGAGATGGATTGAATAGATGGACGATACTTTTGAAACGAAGGACAAAGTCTGAAAATGTTCTGGAAGTCGGGATTGAAACCATGTCGCACCTCGTGAGAGCCCACTAAATTTTCTCCCGTTTTGGCCGATGTCTGAGCCAATCGGGTAAGTTGAGATGACTGAGTTCTTGGCTGAGGCTGATCTGCACGTTTGTCTTAGTCATCTCACATGATTCGGTCTCTCCGAACCACCACCATTCAAGTGAGTTCCAACATTCTTATATCTAATATATCACACCGTATATCTTGTCAACAATAAGTCTCATCTCGGGGGACAGTAAATACAATCTCTCCATTACGCTAACCAAGGAATAAAGATGATACATTATTCCAAATAAAAAAAGAGGACAAGCTCTGTTACATGCTTGAGGTATGGACAGAATAGGGCGTGCCTGACATATCAGCAGCCTCTTTGACATATCCGACTGCAATAATTCAACTGCCAATGTTGCCCAAACTATATATTTAGACGTGTAGCATACATTAGGTTTCCTGCAGTTGAATATGCAGCTCTTGGGATATTTTGGCACATCTATTGTGGAACAAAGATTGCACTACAAGGTTAGTGGTCTATCAAAATCACAAATCATGGTTTAAAGAGATTCGCATTCTTCTAAAAGTCTCACATCTTCTATGACTTGTTTGGTTCTCTGGATTATCCTTTGTGTTTGTTCTGCAAGGCAAAGAACTGTTGTTTAGCGGCCCTTTCGACGGCCCATTCTGGTCTATGTAGTGAAAGTTAATTATGGTTATAGGCTTAAAGAGTGCTACATTTTCAGTTCTTGTTCGTTTTATGTTTTGAACGACAATGCTGTTCAAGCTGGACTAGTGTTACTATGCTTTCCCATGTTGACTACCTATATGTTATCTGAATGGCACACCCTCCAATGCACGGGGAGTAGACTGCAGCTTCAATGGCGAAAGATTACCAGCCTTTACTCTAAAATTAATTCTAGTCTTAGCATAATATTACAATCTTTCTCTTTGCTTAAGAAAACGAAATGAGTGTGGAGGCATTGTTTAGCCGGCAATCTGCATATTTAGATTCCCCAAAGTTAAAAGCTTCAGCTACCTTTTAAAGTATCAATTTCATTATTTGCCTAGCCATGTTGATGCATTCCAACTCTTGAACACGGTACCTAATAACTTCTGTTCAAAAGAATCATGGTTTTACATAAACATAATTTGTTTATTTGAATTCATATTCCTCTCGATGTGGTGGCAACACAAAGCAATCCATTACTTCCTTCAAGCATTTATCCCCGAATGAGTGTAGACAGACAATAAGATCAACTCTATGATCTTGATATCATGCATCTTCTAGGATGTCTCAACTTGTTTGAAGTACTTTTGACCAAAGCTTCTGGCCCTTCCGTGTTAGGCATTAACTGTACTTCATGGAGGCCCTTCCTCTCTCTCTTTCCTCATCTAGGTTCAAAACCAAATGAACCCGAAAGCATCACGTAATTCGAACTTGAGTAGATAGTCGCAAATTTGAATGCCGTCTCTGTGTGTCATTCCTCCCTCCTTCTTCAACTTCTCCGCTCCCACACAGACAAAATAACCTGAAAATTCCTCCCCCATCAACCCTGGATTGAATTCTTGATACAAGATAGAGTAGCGCAATTTCTCTCATACTACATCAGTAGTATCTTGCCTGATCAATACGCCTAGCAGTTCCTGCTCCTCCTCTGGTCATGATGCTGACCTACGGAAGGAAGAAGAAGTCTATACTACCCAAATTCAGTGCATTCCGAAGCTCCAGTAGGTTCTCCAACAACAGAGATAACCCTTTTGGTCAAGGTAAGACTCCATTCATACTCTGTTCCATAGTTGTGCATATTTTTCGATCTTGATCCTGTGTTCTATATTGGCGAGCAGAAGCTTCACGGTCAAGACTTGATACGCCCAGCTTCCCCTATCAGATCTCTAGATTGATCAAATGCCAAAATTCTGATATGGACTAATAACCCCTTGAACACAGAAACTCAGAGTGCCAGTTGTATGGTACTGCCTCAAGTATCGGATCATAGTTCTCGCACGAATATCCACGATGATTCCATCGATGATCTTGCTTCGCAGATACTATCCGACGATTCCACGTTCAATGCCCCAGCTGCTCCAAGTCTTTATCGAAACCCTCGCCATAGCATGACTATGCCTCATCTTCCCTCTTTACAAAGTAACGACCAGAGCTCCCGAAATTCTGGCCCGAGCTCCTTTGCAAATACAGCAGGAAGTAGTGGCGATAGCCAATTTCTCGAAGACTCTACAGATCCGTTAAATGACCCATCAAGGGATTCTGAAACCCAGATGAACATTGCAGCTACAAGAGAGTTCCCCCCTCTTATCCCGCGGAAATCCTCGAAGAGAGCATCCCGAAAACACAAGGGACATGTTAGACGGCTAATCGGTGGAGGTCCTGTATCAAGGCCACAGATCTCTGAACCAATACTCATAGGCTCATCAGCTACTGTACTACAAAACGATCCATGTATAGACAACTCCATTAGATCTCAGGATATAGGTGCTGCTCCACTCGTCGTCATTCCAACTGCAACTGCCATGGTAGGAAATCATCGGAGAGGCACACCTCGCGAGTCAAGTTCGATGGAAATATCTGATCCAAGCATCAGCAGCTCAACTTCCGCTACTGTTTCATGCCTTCCTCGAAGATTTTTATCCACAGCATCCAATCCAGCTTTTACCCATCTATCATCTACAACAGCAGATAATGTTCAGAGAGGTGCAACCACAACACACCATTCAGTTCACATCTCCAGATCAATCGATGGAAGAAATATATCTGGTCCGATCAACTTGAGACATATTTCTGGCCATACCCTCAGTAATACAGCGTCATCTTTTTCAGCTGTGGATAATGAAGAGTTACAAGCAACACCTAGTGCTATGGGGAGCTATCGTCCACAGCTAGTTTTGCCACCCAGCACAGGAAATATAGGCCTAGATATTCAAGCTAAAGTTGCTGCAATGCAAGCACACACCTTGGCATTGAAGGGCGATGCGCCTTATCCTGAAAAGCCTAGAGCAGAATCTAGCAGAAATGTGTTCCAGAAGGCGAAAGCTGCTATCGAGTCATTTGGTAAGAAGCGTGAGACTGTTCTTCCTCACGTCGATTCTCGCCAAAATGATCCAAAATATATTAGCGAGGATGATTCTGGTTATATCGACCCCGATATCATATGGAAGGAGGACGATATTTCCTGGGAAGATGCAGAAAACCAACTACCCAGGATGGAGAAAATCTTGAATGAAGGTGTGAATGTAAATACTCTTTTTAGGCGTTCAGTCCAACTAATGAATACGGCTTAGCTCAAAGTCTTGCCAACCCAAAAATCGCTGCTAGATATGGTACATTTGTCCCACGCAAGCGTGTCCCTGATGATGGACGTTCGATAAGAACCAAAAAATCATTTCATACCGATGAGCAAATCTCTAACGACCCCTTTTCAGATCATCAACAAATGAGAGAAAATTCTCAGGAAGGGAATAGCTCGGGAGGTGTAAACAGCAACCATATAGCTACAAATTTAGATGACAACCGCTATAGAGCTTTTACCAATGACGATACATCTATTATTCCTAATGGCAATGACTCGGGGGGGTATATTGACAACGACATGTCTACAACTTATGATGGTAATAATTCAATCAATCAAGACTCAATTTCTGCATTGAGCTCTGAAGAGATTCCAGAGTTACCAGCACGTGCTCAACACTTGAGAGAAGAGTTTTCATCGGCGAGAAACCACCACTCCAACATAGACGATATGCTCCTGTCATCGAGCCCACTCGCACAGTCTACACCTCGCATTCGCCTAGAACCAAGCTTTGAGCGTGATGGTACGACCAGATTGAGAAATGTCAGTGCGAGCTCAAGATCACTTTTTGATCCCGATAACTCTAGTTTGAGAGATCACACCGATATGGACCTTGATACATCTTCTTTAGACTTGAACCCAGGCTGCGAACTCAATAATCTCGGCAAGAGGAAATCATCACCAATTCAAGAGCAATCCATCATCGTATCTGAACCTGAGGTTCCAGACGTTCTGAGATATAAGCGGGCAAAGAAACATCCTTCTCCTAGCAAGCAAGAGTTAAAGACATTGGAAATAGCTCTGAACAAGTTTCCACACTTTGAGCCAAAATTACGGAAGAAGCATGGCACCTTCAGTAATAATACTACTAACTGTTCGAAGGCTGCTACTTCTCGCACCTATCCTGGTCTTCGAGTATCGCTAGCATCAAGTCTGGGAAAATTTCCCAAATTTGAACCAAAGCCTTACAAGAAACGCGACGCAAACAGTAAACTCGTTATGTCTCGTAATGCTAGCTCTGCATCCACTGATGAGAACATTGTCGATAGTGACACCCAAGACTTCGGTCATGCCCTGGCCCAATCTAGAAAAAGTGATGATGGCGAGAACATTTACATTAATCTTGATATGCAAGACTCTGAGCAAACCGCTCGTAACCACGCCATGACTTTTAGCGCCTCTTCGCGCCGTCGCAACGGCTATCTCGCAACTAGTGGCTCCTCAAGTTTCGGTCGATCCATTAGTGATACTGACATGTTGACTAAAGCCGGAAACGGATCAGGTCGATCTGCTAATACCGGCTTGGTATCGCCGCTAGCAAATGCTCGTCGACTTGGGGATATTTTGAATCGGAAGGATGTCAATGTTCTGGTAGTGAATTCTCAATATCCTGCACCTACGGGTGACTCAACATTGAGAGACCGAAACATGGCAAATGGTAGCAAGGATGAGCTTTCCGAACCAAGTGAGGACCATGATGTATCGAGGGGTTTTGGCAGACTTCATCTAGGTCAAACTACATCTATTTCTGGTGATAACTCTAGTCGCCACAAGAAGTCATCTGGTCCAAGACCCGCACGAGAACATGCTCGCGGCAATGGCAACAGGGTTCGGAATTCTTCTCGAACTGAAGTTCGACGTACTTCTAGACGTGATTATGACGGTAGCGTGATGGACATTGATGAGTTGCAAATGGACCAGACGGCCTTGATGAATCCTAAGTAATGAGCTGTTAGGTGCAAGAGTCCTGAGCACTTAAATCCCACTCGGAAATTCGGTAACTTGTACTCGAGCTACCCTGGAAAAGATGATGATAGGTTTGTGCTGGCAGTTGAAATCTATTGCAATAGCCGTGGACATAAGCCAGGGTCTTTTAGACTCTCTCAGATTTCACAATGGCTTGTTTTACTTCACGACAGGAGTTGTTGGTTGGCAACTAAGAACTAAATTCCGACAGGAATTTTGGCACTTTTAGTTGTTTCGTCCGAACACTCCACTTGGTAGACATGTTGCAAGCACAATAGAGCACAAGTCGCATAGTCGCATTATAAAATGATATCTTAGGTTGATTATTGCTCAGCAGATTGTAGGGAAGATATTTACAGATAACGGTGGACGGATGTTGCTTTGACAGTGCTCATTCTGTAGGAAATACGGAAGAATTCATCACTTGATCAAATCGATAGGATTACACATACGTGGCATGTGAGATGATTTCATGGTATTCATTATGTTCAGACTCAGTAGCCTAATAGTAATTAACTTTAAAATTACAGTGCATCTGTCGTCGCTAATTCGTAATCATCTGGGTATCTCGTGTCATATTATTACAGCATCCCTCAATCCTCCTTTGGTGTACCTCTAATACGCGCGGTGGCTTCCACGACCATCAGTACCATGCATACGTCTAGTTCCAGCAGCCTATGAAAATTTAGGTTAGCAACAGCTCATTCATCTCCACCTCACGTAGTAATGAATGTGAACATACCTTGACACCAGGGCGATGCGTCAAGCTTCCCTTCAACTTCATCATAGCACCGGAGATCTTGTCCCCGAGGCTAACCTTGCGTCTGTGGCGAACCGGCGCAGCGGTGTGTGTAGCATGGCCGCGACGAGCAGTGGTCGTGTGGTGACCTGCAGAGGTGTGACCGTGGGGGTGTACGGTGGTGGTGGTCTTGACGGTCTTGGTAGTTGCGTTTCTACCACGGAGACGAGTCTATCAGGAAAAGCTAACGTTAGCTAGGTTTCTCGGGGGTGGGAGGAGGTTGCAAAACATACCATGAGAGTTGGTTTCGTGGTGCGGGTAACGGTTGCGTTATTACGACGACGGGTTCCGAATGCCATTTTGGTGGTTTGGGTGGTTTGTTTGTTTGTTTGGTGGTGGTGATGTGATTGGTATTGGTATTGGAATGTGTTTTGAGGCTGAGTTTGAAGTCAAGCTGTGGGATGGTGGTGGTGATGAGTTGATAATAATTGGGATATAGCAGGACGGGGGGAGGAGGTAGTTATAGATGAATTGGGATTGGAGCAATATCGTGATCGATCGAAGGTGATGGCACACACTCGTCATCCCATCCGACTTCAGCCACAGAAACCAGTTTTGTCGTTCGGAATAAGGGGGTCTGGCCCGCACCAAGCGAACAGATGCGACGCAAGGAGTGGCTGATCACAAGTTGGTTGGAACGTCATGTTGCACGCTTTCCGACCTGTTGCCAAACCCCAATGCAGGGAAGTGGTTCACCCAAACCCCAAAGATACTTTGTCGGGGCTGTGAATGGTGGAGATTCACTATCTCTTTTGGGTGTGGTTGAAACCTGTATTCAGGGTCTGGGGAAAGAGGCTTGGCTGACATAGTTTGTGGTGAAAGAGCAGGATGGGATTGGCAGCAAAACTGGACCTTGTTTATTTCCATAGGTTTCATTCAGCCTCTTGTGATCAAAGAGGTTGGCGTGCAATATTGATGCCATGACGTCGGTGCTTCCTTTGGCCCTAATCCCTTATCTCATCAATCAGACCCTCTCGCGTACGGCGGAAATTGATCATGACTTAGCAATCTATAATTCTAGTAATGACTGATTTAATTCTCTTAGTCCTTAAGTCATTAATTTATACAAGTAAAATATGCTAACTAATGATCCTTCTAGTTAAGCTATTACTATTTTGACAATTTAGCATAAGCTCTCCTTTATAAATATAACCAATCTTCTGTTATCTTCCCTAGAAAGCTGCGCTATATTATTATGTATAACAAATGTCAAAGAAAACAAAGTGAGGTTGCTTAAAGGAAAAAATGAATTGCTATTAATAAAGTGCATAAATATAGAAAACTCCATGGTATATAAGCTGCGGTTATTCATCTATCACAATGGACGGTATACTACATATCGCTCTATTGATAAAATTGGCCGCCATAGGAGGCTCGGGGAGGGGATGCGAAGGGAAGAGTTGGCGGAAGTGCGAGTGCGAGTGCAAGTCAGAGTCAGAGTCAGAGTCCGCCGAGGAGGAAATGGGATAGAAACGGGAGCGGTAACGGTGGAGCATTTATATGATATAATAAACGGTGAATAGATGCGATTATGAGCCTAAATGTGGTGCGGCCTAAGGCAATCAATAAAAAGGAGAGGTTTGTATGGCAAAAACGTTGCCGTCAAGGGTGTCTCGGTTCTTGTATCAGCGGCAAAGTTCGTGTAGGTTTAATTTCA
>Ga0247810_10000366_pt1 | contig 56537 bp, 57 predicted proteins | sample UWRJL119311C1_FD_179918 | JGI IMG/M metagenome (GOLD analysis project Ga0247810, IMG submission 179918) | Plant litter microbial communities from Arlington Agricultural Research Station in Wisconsin, United States - UWRJ-L119-311C-1 | ecosystem: Environmental > Terrestrial > Plant litter >...
AGACTCCACTCGCGTCAGTGAACGATGGGTCCACTTTCTGGAGCGCAAAATCTTCTCGTCCCTCCGCAACGGATTCGTAGCTTAGGGTGGAGAATCTTCTATTCAGTGGGTCAGGTTCGCCGCCTAGTGTTGGGGGAGGTAGGAGCATTTCGTCAGCACGCGGTGAGTTGAGAGGACTTGGAGAGTGGGCTCTAGGTGGAGTCCATGAGTCGAAACCTGCTGCTCGAGGGGTCCATGGAGCTGAGGGAGTACCTGGTGTGAGATGCTGGGACTGCATACTCGTATGACGAATTGAACTGGTCTTTATAGATAGTTGACTGGAGTTTGCACCACCGGCCAGGAGAGTTCTCAAGTTAGTCATCGAAGGAGACCTTAGTCCCCTCTCCATGAGCTTCTGTGGCTTCTCTAAGTTCTCTTCCTCTGATATCTTAATCGCGGATCCTTGTAGAATATCGAGATCCTCTACCCATTGGGCAACGGGGAATCTTTGCTTGGCTGATCGTGCTCTCATCATTGCTCTGGTCTTTTCTGAAGATGCAAGGGCATCGTGAATTGCCGATTTGAATTGATGCATCAAATGTTTTGGTGTCATCGATTCTACAGTGTACCACCAACCAGGCATTTGACCTAATCCACCAACTCTGGCTCCTACACCCAAGGCACCTTTACGTCCGAATTCGACAGCAACGAGACCAAAAGGCTCATCACGAGATGGAATAAGGGCAAATTCGGAGCCTGAAAAGATGAATGGTGGTAATGCAGTAAACTCGGGTTTCGAATAGACTCTTCCTGGGTATCTAGAGAAAAGTTAGTTCTTATTTTGCCACGAAATCTGAGGATTCGGAATACTTACACTTCCATCATCTTAGACAATTTGAGGGCAGCGAAACGACCATACAAATCAATGACAGGTCCGACAGCGATTAGCTGCACTTTGGGGTAGTGCTCCAAAACGGCTGGGAAGACATCTGCAATAAGATCTATACCCTTCTGCATAGACCAACGTCCAACGAATACGAATAGCTGTGCTTCAGGATCCTGCTTGAGGCCGGCCCATTCTTGAGCTTGACGCTTCAGCTCAGGTCTCTTCGATTCAAACTCCTGGTTGACCGTGATTTCCATGTTATCTTCGGCACCACGCTCCCATTCCGCAGTATCCGTAGGATCTGGGTTGGGTAGAGATCCAATCTCCTTCAAACCCCAGAAAATAGGATAACGAGCGAAACTACGTTTACCGTATTTTCTTGAGACACCGACAGCACCGAACCCCTTCTGATGGATTCTGAGATAACTGGCAGCAGCGTGCAAGAGGTTGAAAACTTCTCCAAACTGGACGTAGGTCTTGGCTATCGCTGGGTCCAAGTTGAAAACGTTGCACACCTCATCACGTTCTTGAGGGGTTCGCATAGGCCAAAGTCCTTGGAACTCAGCGTTGTGGAGGGATAGGGCACAAGGAATAACCCTTGGTAGCAGGTACAGCGGTGCACAGGATCCGTGGTAGTCGTTAATATGGTAGATATTGACGTCGAATCTAACTATTGCTTGGGCGATACATTGGTTCCATGCCGAATAGTAAATCGCCGACTCGAGATCGTCCATTCTAGCAGGGTAAGGTTCACTCTTCGATTGTTGCCGGAAAATAGGAGCATCTAGAAGAACATATGTAATGTTACGCAGGACATGGAGTTGTACTTGGATCTCGTACTGCTTGTCAAGAATAGTAATAAACATCGACTCGACAGGGGTATCGATTGGATAGTCCACGCCTTGGACGCAAGGAATCACCCAGATGAGATCTTGATGTCCCAAGCTCTTTCCCATTAACTGTGCCATGACACCAAGACCTCCAATTTTGATCTTGATTTCCCAATCTTCTATGTCGTATTCCATAGTAGCGATCAAGACACTTCGGCGATTGCCACCGAAGTCGGCCTGTAGAGGGATCACACCTCCATGCTGGCTAGATGGGTCTGAGTTCATTGAAGGAGACAGGTCAGTCATAGAAACCATAGCCTTCTCGTTCAACTGGGGGTTCTTCTTGAATTTTCGACGAAGCGCCAGAGGTATCAATGCGCTCTTTTTCGAAACACCAATCTGGTTGAACTTGACGCCGTAAAACGATTTGATGAAGAGCCAAATGGTAAGAGCAGCTGTAAGGAGGGGGATAGTAGCCAAGAGGACCAGGAGAATCAATTGTGACCACCTATTCCCGACAGGTATCATAGAATAAGTGAAAGTCGCATCATTCACTACGATTCTCCAGGCGGCATAAGGCGAGGGTGGTATAGCCGTGACATTGATAACATTTTGTAGCAAAGATCCGGGGGGAAGACGATCGAGGATCATGTCATGATCGATATCACCTAGAATCAACGTTTGATCTGGCTGCCCATCGGGGTTTGTTCCCCATTGATTAAGTTGAAAGGAGGTCGGCCACTCTGTCATAAAATCATAATACCACGTCCCGTTGTCATATTGCGTCATCGCTCCTGGTATACCTGCATCAAACGAGAACTGATTGAACGGACCTTGAACATGCACAGCATTGAGACGTCGCGGGACGCCGTCGTGGTCAATATCACCTTGTTGGAAATGATCGGAACTAGAAGCGAGGCTCGACCAATATTGAACATATACATGCTCTCCTTTCCATTTTTGGTTTTCGGTTCCGGTCCAGTTCTTTGGGACCAGAGTAGTCTCACCACCAACATAAGGCATCCAATCAGAGAACGAAGACTGGAAATCAAGGGAGTATCGGAATTTAGTAGCGCCAGCTGCGGTATGTGTGATTGATAGACTGCCGTCAGACTTTTTCGTCAAAAGGGACGTCGAGTAGTTGGCATGGCGTGGAAAGATCATAGGATTGTTGTCTTGTCCAATACGGAAGAGAAATCTATCTACTGCATGCGTTGTGTCATTCAGCCCAGCGTTTGATGCATTGTTTACAACCACTGCATGTATGCCATTAGCAACTCCAATAAGGTTGGCAGAATAGGTCCAGGATGTTGCAACACCTCCAGAGAGCTTCACTTCATCCGGTACGACCTTGCTAAGACAGGCGATCGATTTCGGATCGATTGTAGGAACCGAGCCGTCATCCGTATTAGACTCAAGTGTGATGGCTTTGGTTACTGAGTCGCAGTCCATGTTCTGGGAAAATGAGAGCATCATTTCTACAGTTTCTGTTTCACCTGGCTGGACACCTGAAATCTTCCTGTAGTCGTGACCAGGAATGAATCCCGTAATGGACGGTTTAGGCAGAACCCATTTTCCTTTGGGAACAAAAGCTTTGAAACCCCATGCTGGAAAGTCTACTAGCTGCTTAATACATCCATTGGGTATTGTTGAATTGTCGATAAAAATGTTCATATTTGAAGGGATTAAGGTAAATTCTTCATATGGATAGAATAGGTTCTTAACGACAGTTCCTGAGATGAACGGAGCGATCATGGATTTATTATCGACGGTACATTCAAAATTGTATGTGGTGGTTTTGTTCTCGTTGCCATATATAAGCCATACGGTTTGGTTGCCTTGGCCCTGACCTTCGAAGTCTTGTATGCTTGCTAAAGATCTCATAATCGACCAGATTCCAGTTTCTGTGGGTGTTCCTCCACTTCCTGGCAGGAAAATATCGTAAGTTTGGTTTGACAGCTTTTCCAATACAAAGCCATCGTTCAGAGTAGGATACTTTTCGCGTAATTCATACATGCGCTTCAGAATATTGCGAACAGAATGGGCGGGGTCTCGGTGATCAAGACTTATATTGTCGTCAAGACAGCCAAACAGTGCAGAATCAAGCGGGAAGTTGGCGTATTTATCAGCCCCAACAGAGTAGCAACCATGAGCTCTGTGAAATTTGGCATTAGTACAACGATTTTAGTGCGGAATTATGAAACCAAGAAATTTGAACACACGGAGGTACTTACTGCCATGCGAGAGAGCTTGTCATAGGAGCTCTTCCGAAAACGTAATTTCCTGCCGTATTCTCGAGCACATAACTTGCTTGCTCCTCACCCCACATCAAAGTTGGAATACCAGGCAAGATCATAGTAGTGACGAAGAATCCGAGAATATTCTTTTGGATACCGTTCGTGATAGCAGGCCAACGGAACACATCCTGATTCGTAACACCATACATGTGCCGAGGGTCGAAAATTCCGGTGTTTTGATTCACCAAGTCATTCGTTTTGAGCATGGCCTGCCAACTCTCGACCCAGTTTACCGGAGTATCAAGCTCAGCAGCGTAAAGTCCATCAATTCCCAAGAATCTGGTTAAACTTCGATATACTGAATAATGGAAAGCACCGGCATCGAGCGCACCCTTTGCCCCTTTGCGAATGTATAGCTGCGAGTCATCGCCGAGTGTGGCAGTCAATGCCTGGTCGACCGACTGAAGCGCCATTTGTGGTTCCTTTCCTATTGTCAAGGTTTGTTAGTTTGTGTCAGAAGATATGGTTTTACTATCAAACACTGGATCTCAATCCTTGTGCTATGAAAATGTATAGGGGGTGTGTCCTCATGAAAGGCTTTTTCTTACCTCTGCCGATATAGACTGCTGCCAATGTGTTTCCACTGACAATTTCACCTGGAATGAAGAAGTTGGTCTTCCCAACATCCTTAGCACAGCTTCGCATTGCATCAGACCAATCAGCTTGAGCATCCGAAGTAATCGTAAGAGCTTTATCGATTCGGAATCCATCTACGTCAAGCATTCTGATGGTCATACAAGAAAATAGCTTCAGCTTATCCAAAACGCTTGGCCGCCATTCTCTGAGGCGATCTTGGACGAAACCGAACTTTGATAGCTGCTTTTGCCATTCTGGGTATACTCCAAAGGATGTGACATCTCCGTACTGATCAAGATCACTTTCACGACAGCCTACGAGCTGGTCTGTCACATTTCTACTGATCATTTCTCCGGTTTCCTTCCAAAATCTTGGATATTCGCACTTATCGATGTACTTGTCGGAAATTTCGAAATCGTGATACCGCCTGTCGGTCTTCCAGATCGCGTTGTGTTCCGTGTATGAAAATGGTGTAGTACCATTCAAATAGCCTTCGAAACCAACAAGATCTCCAAGGCTTTCGTAATTATTAGCAATTGCATCATGAGAAAAGGATATTTAGTACATACGTAGACATTGTATTATCCAGCACAATGTACATTCCTTTTGCATGAATGGCTGCAACTGTTTGTCTCCAAGCAGTTATATTTCCGAAGTGGTGGTCTAGGAGAGTCAAATCCAGAGGACTGTAACTATCGTAGGCCCAGGGTCTGTTTATGAATGGACTTCCAGCAAGATATAATCCCTAATGAAATAATTAGTATTGCAAGGCAAGGTAAAAAACCCCTCTATGGTCGTACCTTTATTCCCATTCCCGCAAGGTAGTCCAGCGAATCGAGAAGTCCTTTCACATCCCCCCCATTCCGGAATTGATTAGAGATAAGATCATGCTGCGAAAATTAGCACTATGTTGAGGTACAATGGAGCGAATTCAATACCTCATAGGCAGTCCCATTCGCGTTATCGTTACTTGGATCTCCCTAAAATTTGATTGCGTCAGAAGAAATCCCAATTGTGTACAACCCAATTCTCGGCGTGGTCCTGCTTCACATACATTTGCGAAACGATCCAGGAAAATCGTGTAAAATGGGACCCTCCAATTCTCAGGAGAGGGTTGAAACGTGTGGTCCTCCCATATCCCATTATACTGTAAAGGATCCGTGGCATCTTTGTTTGTATTCAAACTAGAGTGATATTAACAAACGGTCTTCGAGAATTCTTCGGTACCAAGTAGATTTGCACATACTTCCAAGGCTCCTCCACTGGGTCATATGGTAAGGCATTAACAATCGCTGAAAACAAGAAAATGATATTTAAAAAAGAACCCATCGTACGCGCCACCTGATGCAAAACCACTGCCAGAGGCAAGATACTGAGAGCCGATCTATTAACACGACGGCGACATTGATCTAAGAGCGACAGTGTGGTCAGGTGTTAAAATAACGAGCGAAATGATTTGACTGTAGAGTCGACTGTGATGAATACTCGATTCAAGAAATGAATGTAACAATTGTGATGATGGAAGAGCGACAGGAGAGGAAAATCCCCACTCATCTTGAGATACGAGTGAACTACTAGTATACCCTTGCTGACCAAACTCTCGTTATTTTACTTCCCCTTGCAGGTTGGCTGCAAAGCAAAAATAGCGTGCCGTACCCATTTCCAGGGGCGGTAACAGTGGCCGTTAGGCTGATAAGCAGCCAGGACCAGCTTTTCCAGAAGCTGAAGCCCCTGGATACTAAGAAAAGCTAGAGCACACTCGTTTAGACGAATCTCCAGCCATAATTCTGCGACATGACTGGCAAGAATCAGAACATCCAGGGGGTACATTTCCACTAAAGGCCTTTTTTGCCCACTCAAAGAAATCCAACACTCGTTGCCTGGCGGCGGCAGGTAAATCTGACTTGGCTCAGGTCTATTAAAAGCCCTAGTTTATGGTGATCTGAGGACCCAGCAACTGGAGCTGGTGCTGGAGCTGGAGCTGGAGCAGACCAGCAGACCATTATTTAGCCCATCCCAACTTGGATATTGGATGAGATGATCACAACATGGTGATCAGGTCCAAACCAGAGGGGATCATGGAATTCCAAACCTTGCACCTGTCCTGACAGCAGAGAATACGGTCCAGAACAGTAGGCGGTTTTACTATGAACGCCGCAGCAAGTTGCTCCAAATACTGTAAATCCCCTTGGTATATGTGATAGTGCCTTGATTGGGTTTGTTTCGTGGTCGTTGTACAGAGCCTCTATAGGTAGATACGAAACAATATAAAAAAGCAATGCAAAGGCAAAACAACAGGGGGTCCCATCGTAAATCCTCCCCCAAGATCTGTGTTCGGGACAAGGCATGGTTGACGGCTCCATGGTACGGCGGCCAGAGTCTCAGCTCTCAAGCCTTTCATTTAATTTGGATGTGATGTGACGGGTGCGTGTGAGTGTCCCAAACACATCCACGAACCTCCACCAAGACACCAACCCGCCGGAGGACACACACCCTGAGCATGGCACTGTATAGAGGTCTAGCAGTGTTGCTATGCTCTACCCTACTTTGCGGTAACACGCAGCACTTGCGCATGTTTAGGACACACCGGTGGTACCGTACAGGAGCAACCTACTCATATCATGACTCGGGATGTGCCGGATAACTTCCGCCCGGGACTTGTTGAGAGGCCGTATTCACAAATAGAATCCGATCGTCGGGCCTCCAACATTACGGGTCCTCATAGTGGGTAGAGCACAACAAGTACAGTCGCTTTCCAGTCTAGTGTTGAAGCTGATTTGTAGTCTTTTGACAACGAGTCTGTTTGCGGCCATATATTCTGAGGTTGAAAACCGGGTCAGGATTACGATATATTACCGAGAAAAAGGTCAGTAACAGGTCTAGCGTGATCCACTAAGCGAGACCGTGTTGTGAGATGTGACGTTAGGCGAACGCCTAGTGGGGCAGGGTGGAATCCATGTTCCCTGCTAGAGCCCCACTAAGTTCCATGCCGGCTGCTTAGTGTCCACCTTATTTTCACCTCCGAAAGCGTGGTAGGGGAGTGTGGGTGATCATCCCACCCTGTTCCATGCTGGCTTGTTTTGACACACACACACCTTCGGTAGCTGGCATCAATGATGATTGTGGCCCCAGCTGCTAGAGAACAGTACAGTACGTATGTTGCTTTCGTACATAACAAGCATCAGTTCCACCAGAATTACCATCCAGCAAAAACTAAGTCAATCACCAGGCTGCGCTCTGGCTGTGCAGTACGTACCTCTCCCATGCTCCCTCTTACTGAGCTTCGACGTACTGCGATTACTACAGCAAGGGAGTCATGGTGTCTCGAAATCCAGTTGTAACCGTCGCCGCCATCGATCGTGGCAAAGGTCACCCTTAGATTTGGTATGCGGTAGCTCCTTCCGGACAATCAGCCCTCCAATCGCCGGGAAATCCTCTGTGCGTGCTTCGATTATTTTGGCTGCCAACCTTCGGAACACGCGCAGGCGACAGAAATCATGGGAAAGGGGTAGTTGTGTAAGGATAAACCACAGGCAACCACCGAAACGCACTGATATTCTGCAGGAAGGATCGACGGACGAAAAATTTCGAACATGACGAAGTGGAGCATGCTTCACAATATACTGTAACGACAACCTCCGGAGAGCCCCTTTTCTCTCACGACCGACTGGCCGTAGATCCGAAGCTCAATCAAACGGGCCACTAACTGGCTGAATGCAGATGGGTTCACAAGATTTCATACTTCTTCACGAACTCCCTCCCGATCGTGATTCTGCACAAACCACCAACCGGACATCTGGATATTCAAATGAGAGAGGAAGATAAGCCAAGCCAAATATTCCCAGTTCGGTGCTGGGGACCCCCACTCCCTTCTTCTGCTTGGCAGGCCAGAATGGCAAATGCTGGTCTATTTGTGATGACCTACCGACCAGCTCTATACCCTGGGATTGGATTCAGGAACGTCTTGATGCCTTCGTATTCATGAAGTGGGTTCGTGCCCAACAGGTCTATGAAACGTCGCCACAATGGCATAGTCATCATGAAGTTGTTCGATAATGGGATACCTCAAGAAGTGAGAGGTTGATAAAATTTGCAAACCCCGGGAATTTCGAGTCTTTTAGGTGAATAGTGATTCGTCAATCGGTATGTTGACGACGTTGTATTCCAACCTCGTGGGTTTGGAGTGGTGGGATTATCCTAGTCTATCGTTTATGCCGACCGAGGGTGTATTTTTAGTTTTTAGTAGAACGCCCAGCGAACTATAGGAAAACAACTTTACAGTTGTGCGGTCAGCGCACCTCCAGCAACAAATAAAGTCGAACCAATTCAATAGACAAGCACCAGCTAGTCGACAAGCAGCTGCAAGATGTTTCTAATTTACAGGTTACAAACCTAATAGCGACGGCGTTGGCAAATTATCAACCACCCGCAACTACCAACGTCGCGCCACCGCCATGAAGATGCTAATTACAATACGACCAGATAGCGCCTTTTCAGAGCAAGTTATACGGATGTGTGTTATGTCACCAAATACGGCAGCTTTTGTAATTATTCATGCATGCTCATACAACTAATTACAGAATAGTCTGCTTTGACAAACTTTAATTTGGCTCCGTCTCATTAACTAGTCTAACCTAGCTAACCCCACCCACACCACTGATTCAACCCGTCCATCAAGTGTGCCCAATCTCCTCCAAACCGACTTTATTGGATGCCGAGGAAGCTGCGGATATCCACTGTTAAGCTATGAAGCTCCTAGATCTGGATAATCTCACCCCAGAATTCTGATCTCTCTTGTTCTCCCTGTTCAACACGAGACCCCTTTTAAAATCCCAAATTTACTTCTCAAGGCTATCGGCGTTGGTGGTCGCTTGGGTTTTGGTACCCTTTTATCTTGTACGGTACCCCTGATGGTTCTTTGCGCACGTCACATCCACTTTTACGGTTATTCCTAATCGCCCAGTCGACTTTGGATCATTCTTCTTTGGAATTTGCATATTCCCCGTATCACAATCTTTTAAGACTCTCGTTGCAGTGTGGTTCATTTCTAGAACGCTCTATTACCGACTCACATTCGTTCGATTGTTATACCCAAATCAATTTCCTGGCCCTCGAGCAATGGTGGCGTGGGACCGGAAGTCTCGATCGACGACAGCATAATGATATCTGCTTGGCCAATATCATCGACGACTTCAACAGGATCGTGGTCGTTTTTCAATCAATTTTCAATTGTTCTCCTTTTAGCGACGTTCGCTCATGCTGCGGTTCCAACAATAGACGATTGGAGATCGCGGTCAATATATCAAGTTCTTACAGATCGCTTCGCTGTAAGTTTGTACCACTACGTCAAATACCAATGCGAACACCAACGCGCTGTTGCTAGGAAGAGGATAGGGTCCAAATCTTTACTAATGACTTTTAATAGCGAACTGACGGATCAACATCAGCGCCATGTGTTCTCGAGGAGCAGCAATATTGCGGTGGGACATGGCAAGGGCTCATCAATAAATTGGATTACATACATGGTATGGGATTTACAGCTGTAAGTGGCATTCTGTTGGACTGGTCGCGAGTCCAGGATTGATGCATAGACATGTACGCCAACCACAATAGCACACGCTGATTTTGTTCTGTACAGATATGGATATCGCCCATAGTTAAAAATATTGATGGTAACGCGGCAGTTGGCGAGCCTTACCATGGTTTTTGGAGCAAGGACATCACGCAAGTTAATGAGCATTTTGGAACAGAGGAGGACTTGAAGGCATTATCGAAGGCGGTCCATGATCGTGGTATGCTACTCATGATTGATGTTGTAGCAAACAATTTTGCCTCCGTCGGACCTGGCGCTGCTACAAACTTTGCAAATTTTGTTCCATTCAACAAGAAGGAGTACTTTCATCCGTACTGCGAAATCCAGGATTATGAAGACCCGTAAGTCATCCGGACTATTCTTTATTCTGTATTCAAATAGCTGACTGGTTTCTATAGATCGGATTACCAAACTGTAAGTCTTAAGTTGTGTACAACTGCGGGAAATACTAATTTCTCTGTCAGTGTTGGTTAGGTAACGCTCAGGTAGCCTTGCCCGATCTGAATACAGAACATGCATTTGTCAAATCGACCTGGGACCAATGGGCTAAGGATGTTGTTGCCAACTATTCCGGTAAGCCTGTCGCGACTTCTACGGAGTGTAGTTCTAACAATCGCAGTTGATGGTATGCGTATTGATGCCGCAAAGCACGTCGCCAAACCATTTTGGCAACAGTTTCAACCCGCTGCGAACATATACACAATGGGAGAAGTGCTCACAGATTCAGCCCCGGTAACATGTAATTACATGTCAGATGCACTTAGCGGAGTGCTCAATTATCCGATGTTTGTAATCATATCTTTTGCATACAGCAGGCGCTAATCACAATTCTGAAGGTGGTACGCACTCAACAATACATTCACCAATCCAAAGGTTGATATGGGAGTTCTGGAGTTTCAATACGATCTAGTGGCTTCAACTTGCCAGGACACAACTCTTGTCGGTACCTTCACAGAGAACCAGGATCAGCCACGCATAGGCTACTACACACAGGACCTCGCATTGTTGAAAAACGCCCTCGCGTTCGCTCTCCTCGGAGATGGTATCCCAGTCGTCTACTACGGAGCAGAGCACTCCTTTTCCGGGCTCAAGGATCCAGGAAACCGTGAAGCATTCTGGACCTCAGGCTACAAGACTGATGGGGCACTTTACACTGCCATGACCGCCATTAACGCGGCGCGCAATGCCGTTGCAGCAAATGTGGACTACTCGTATTGGAGTCCATATTGGACATGGAAAAGCAAGTTTATTATGATCAATTCAGGGGTCGCTGTGTTGCGCAAGGGATATGACTACAGTATTGTGGCAGTGTTGTCAAACCAGGGGTCCGGTGCAGCAGACTTAGGACCTTATACTGTCACAGACACGAATTTCCTCGAAGGGGACTTGGTAGTAGACACAATCACCTGCACCACGCAGACCGCAGGCTCATATGGTAAGTTTATTTTAAAAAGCTCTGGGAGATTCAAAAGACTAATGAAACACAGGTAACATCAAAGTTACGGTAAAGAAGGGCGAGCCACAATCATGGATCCAAGCATCACTGTTGGCCAACGCAACCACCATCTGCCCGAAAGTTGACAAGACCCCCAAGAAAAAGAGCATCCCTAGACCAAGCAGCGCTTCCGGATTATCATCACCTTCTGTTGGCGGTTTGATGGCTATGGCTGCTGTAGTGTATTCCGTGTCTCTATTATTGTAAAGCGTGTAGCTTCCAATGATCACATTGTATATAAGATGTCTTTTCCCCCATAATCCCGGCGTTTTTTTTTGTTTGACCTGATATGAGATGATACGATATTTTGGGCGGCACTATTGGATATTGGAGAAGGCAGGAGTCTAGTAGTTGCATAATAATACACAAAGTATGCCTTATGATTACTATTCCGAACGTGATCAGATCCACGGGTTGCTTTACGTGAGCGATTTATCAGCTTGTGAAGCTCCCATATGAAAGGATCATATCTTAAAACACCCGCTGTATTATTTCCAAGTATGATTTGTCTCGAGGCTATACATATCGTTGCTAAGGTAGAGGAAATGCAAATGGTGTAAAATGTCGCCAGGCGTATCTCTATAGTGCATGTGCGTGTGACAGCTACATGCTCAGATGGATTTGGGAATACAATGGATTTCCTCTAGCATACAACCCTTCACGCGAATCGCAAGTCAGAAATATATGGCACAGCCGCTAGCTCTGAGCTACTGACATATAGCCACCGGGAAACTGAAGCCAAAGAAGAAGGGAAGGAGAATAGGGTATGCTAGGCGGGTTGGGCTCAGTTTGACAACTCGAGTGGTTCTGCTGGGAGGGTGAGGGTGAGGGTCGGACGATTGGCAGGTTTTCATGTGTTGTTGGACCTAGCATGTGGGCAGAGAAGAGGCGATAAGGAATAATTGTGAGGATGGACTGAAGAATGTCAAGAAAGTCAAGGAGAAGAAGAAGAACAGGAGTGGCATCTTATAAACTCGCTGATGTGCTGGTAATTTTGTCCAGGTTAGCTAACAAAAACCACAAATAGCTCTGTAGGTGCGAAGTTGACGAGTCTCGTCACTCGCTCATCCTCCTGATTCAAGTTCATTTGTTCACCGAAGCTATGGCTGACGACATGGACAGAATTCATGGCTCGACCGTCACAGCATATCTTGGTTTGTAACTTCTGTTGTGATCATATTGTGACTTATCATCACCGAAGACCCTACCTTGATAGGCATTGTAACATAGACAGGATGAAAAATAATTTGAGAACACTAGGGCACTAGGGCCTACTGAGGTACAAGTTCACTGAATATCGTTCTCCAAGCTGGGTTTGAATTGTGTAGTATTCTGATTGCAGGTTTATCGACAACCTGGTTTCAATATCTCACCAGCAACTTTTCACCACGAGCAAGTACGCACTTTGCTACCCTCATACATCTCAGCATAAGATCAGCTCAGAATCACATGTATTTTACGAACTCTACAAGAAGCCGCTACCGGTATCTTTGGATCTGTGAAAGTGAGTTCGCAGCCACGAGCAGAAATTTAAGCGAGCTAGAAAGGGGGTTCAGGGAAGTAGGCGAAATGATGTTTAGCTAAGATACATTCAAAGCATGAAGGCAGAAAAGTTATTAAATCTCGAACCTAGATGCTGCCTTGCGGAGGATAGTGCGTAAAGAAGTCTCGGTTGATAAAGCAGTAAAACAAATGCTGATAGGCAAGCCGGATATACCTTCACTTAATGATAGTGGAAGATGGGGTTTTGCCTCTCGATAGGTATCGTGCTCATTGCTCTAGTATGGAGTATATAATGAGGGAACCTCTTTCTCAAGGGGAGGAAACGTGTTCGTCTAAACGTGGCTTTTTTACTCACCACGAAAAATATGTTTTCCGAAACTAAATCTCTGTGACTGCTAGCATGTTGGATAACTATGAAATCGGCGCAATTTACACGTGAGTCGATGCTTGAATATAATTACCTAGGTGGGAGATCAAATGATTAAGTTGCTGAGAGGCTATGAAATGGTCTAAGAAATCTTGCTGGTATAGCTTTAAGGTGACGGGCTTCTGCTAACAACCCTGGAGTTAAACCCACTGGAGAAGTATAATATCATTTCTGAAGAGTGATATGGCTTACAATGTAACATAGGAAATATAACATCGACTACCCATATATTTAACAGCCAATAAAGAAGGCTCAAAAGCTGTTTAACTCTTAGGATCTAATTTTGATATTGTATGCAACGTCAAATCACAAAGTAAACTCCAGTATTACATATATTGTTGGTCGTATCATTCTCTAACCTTGTGTGAATAAATTTGCTTCGCCTAGTAATGTTCTGTCATGTATTTTGTGGCAAAAGCTACTTATGCATGCTTGTAGTATGTGGTATCTTGAAGGCATTTAGACAATTTACCCAGGTCATCAGAAATAATATGGACTAATTTGATATTGATAATTTCAACTAATCGAATGGTATTCTTCTCAATCCTTCCGCTCCGCCTGTCCTCTTCTTCATCTCCTGAGCGGCAGCTACACTGCTTGGTACTTTGATGCCGCAGCAATCACCCCAGCTATTCATTTGATGGACGTGCCTCATCCCATCTTTCATAACAATCATCTCTCCACCCTCGGGCTCCTCGTCTTCGCTGCGCACTCCGTATTCCTCTTCTCTGCTCATGCCCTCCTCCGCTGGTATTAGAGAGCCAAATAGAAAGTGCTGCATAACGGGAAGCTTCTTCAGAACCTCAGCTACGAACATACGTCTCATTCCATCCTCGACTTTTACCCATGATTTGGCAGAAGAGATGTCGTCGAGCATTGGGCTGTGCCATCTTAGACCTTCCACATTCTTCACACTATTTACGAAATTGACTTGGCCTAGGTATAAGTAGTCTTTGCCATATTCCTCCAGTATGAAGCTTTGGTGTATGGAAAGGGGTCGAATGTATGGATGGTGTAGTAATTGGGATGCGCCGAACAGAAATGGGAGGAATTGGTAGTCGTCTAGGCCCCATACACCATGCGATCCAGCCGGCTCTAAGTAATATGTTGATTGTATAAGCCTCATGAGAGTGAGGTATCGTGTGAAGACCTTCAATACCAGCGGTCGAAAGTCGGATACTTGAATGAGACCAATTTGATAAAGGCACAACAACCATAACATGAAGTTTAACTCATGCCCAGATCCATAATCTATTCTTGTGCGGTTCCCAAAAGATTGTAAGAAATATGTGGAGACCTCATCTATTGCACTGTCTGAAGTAACTCCTAGTTGCTTGTGCCACTCCCTGTGTTCCTTCGAGGCAAGGTCTAAGAAGTCTCTGAATCCCTTATTGCCGAACCGAGAGTCACCTTGGTTCTCCGGAGGACTTCTTCGAGTAACATCCTCTACCTTCTCAAGGATATCTAGGATGCTTGCAACAGCAGGGCTAAGGTCGCTGGTGGAAACTGCTGAGACTGGTGTGTCCGCCACTGACTCTGCCAACCCAAATACGAATGCCAGAACTAGCTTAAAAGTAGGCGAAGCGAGAAACAAATCATGGTCTTGGGATGATAGTATGCGCCTTGAAGGTTTTTGGAAGTTGATAGCCGCTAGGTCTGGAGGAGATGGTAGGTTCGGAGTCTCTGGAACAGGTAGGGGATTTGAAGGAGGCGCTTGTTTGCGTCGTGGTTGCAGCTTAGGTAACTGATGTCGTAAATTGGGAATTTCTGCAGCTGGTAACTTGTCCTGAGCTTTGGTATCGGCTGAGGTAGAAGACATTTTGTCTTCGTAGCTACTACAGTGTTGTTAAAGCTCAAAGCTTGTCAGAGTTCTGAATTAGGGACGACCGTATATGGCGGGGCAGCCTTGGCATTGGCGGGATGCGGGAAGTAAAGAGCTAAAATAAGTTTACTGTATGGAGAATGAGGAAAAGCTGGAAGTCCAACAGCTAACACAACAACAATTCACAACCTCCATTTAACACGCAGAGCTCTGAAAGCTCTGAAACTTTACGTGGGTAATGGCTATCTCGACAGAGCCTACCGTAGTTCTTTCACATCTTCACCGATCAGACGGTTCTGCAACTTTTTCGCAAAACGGATATACAGTCATCGGTGCAGTCAACGGACCTATCGAAGTACCACGGCGTGATGAGCTTGCAGAAGAAGCTGTTGTAGAAGTAATTGTGCGGCCGGCCGCAGGTGTTGGAGGTATGTGGCGTTTGAAATGCCTCTGAAATAGTCTAACTGTATTTCTTTAGGAACCCGCGAAAGGCATCTGGAGTCGATTCTTCAAGCAACTCTCCGACAAATTGTACTTATTCATAACTTTCCGCGAACTCTCATACAGATTACTTTGCAAATTACCAGCACCCCTGAGAATGATAGTGTGGGACCAAAGGTCATCCACGCCAATGTGGTAAGGAAAACGGAATGCAATTCTTGAATTTTGCGCTGACAGGATATAGAATTTGCCCATCCTCCCATCACTTCTTCAGACGTCAATCCTAACACTCCTATCTGCCTCGATTCCACTTTCAATGACCTTAAGCTCTGTTCTACTTGCTATTACCCCCGATGGAATACTTCGAAACCCTACCATTCAGGAATACCAGAGTGCAGATTCAGTACACGTGTTGGCTTTTGCCTCCCACGGAGAGTTGTTAGTCGCCGAGAGCGAGGGGAACTTTACAATGGACGAGTGGAATGAAATATACGCTGTGGGGCGGCGCATTTGTACTGATGAAACATCAACAAAGGATGCTATGCAAGATGATACATTGGAAGAGAGGGCAGGTGGCATGATGACGTTTGTCAAATCTGTCCTGGAAGAGAAGGTCAACCAGGACCTCAATTGGAAGAAATGATTTGTCTCACTGAATCACGATTACATCTTCGAAGCGCTTCAATAGGCATTATTCGAGGACTACCCCCAGGCAAAAAAAGCCAGGCACTGTGGTCTAGCCTATGCCAGAAAGAGCCGCAATATGCGAAGACAAAAGCTGGAAGGATGTTCTCCTCAAGTGGCGGTAAAGATACCAAGGAGAAACATAAACATTGGCCTGCGCAACATGGGACGAAAGAATTGTGCACAAATATAGACGCTCGCTTAGACTTGATTGGACACACAGGGGGAGAAGTGACTTATTCAATGTAATATTACGGAGTATCCTTGCGTGGCTGTTTCGACGTCCAGACTTTGGGATGTTTCATGACTTATTATGGCCAGATAGTAGCGAACTTGCTGTAGTAAAAGATCGACATTTTATAGCCGTGACACTCACCGTGCAGAGTGAGGATCACTGTGTATTAGGTCAGTGAACAATTAGACCGTGTCCTGCAAGATGTAATAATGGAGAGTGACGGGTCTTCTCTTTTGTCGTACTCTATGAGACGAAGCTTTTGAGACATGGGACGTAGTATCTTGGCCGTCCCTAGTAGTATGATCATCCGGGCCTGCTTCCCAAGCTGCCCTGGTCCCGGAAAGCCATCTACAACGTACACCTCGAAGTCGAAACGACGCTGTCGTGACTCTCTCCCCTTGGTCCGCTTGGTGACCATGAATCGGTGATTTGATGTGCAGGAGAAATGGGCCCCAAACGGGACGAGGCGGCACCTGGTACGGAGGTACGTGGAAGCGTTTGGCTTGGGTGTGCGACGGCTCCACAATCAGACGATGCAAGGCCGGGAGATCGTGACTTTGAGACAACAAGACTCTGCAGTACGCTTCGTCTTCGTATGGAATTGGTCTGTGTAGAGACAAGACGGCGGGTCGTTCTTCATGGGTGCAGCCGTAACGTGCCGCTGACCACCGTTCTGCCTCTATTATAAGGGGGTGGACGTTCGGTGCTCTTCTCTCCTCTTGCTTCTGCAGTCTTTCCAACCAGACCCAAAAGCACTACCAGCTCTTCATCAGCACAGCTCTGGTAGCTTGCGTTGTCACCTTTTTTTTATATTTTTATACACTCCCTTTTTATTAGTCGCCTTTGTTCGGACCAAATTCAAATAATATCTTGTCGTTACCTATCGTAGCGTTCTTTCGTTTATAGACCGGATCTTAGATCGATTAGACCAGAGCATACACTTCATCTCAGCAATATAGAACAGCAGATACCCCTTTTCGCCGCTTTCATTGATTTGTCTTTGCACGCATTAGTGTTTTGTAGACGCTTCACCTCGACCAAATTCTTGCCCGATACCAACTTGTACCTCTCCGTGCTGTAGTCACACCTTGACAGTCGCTTTCTGGGACGATTATCATTGGCGCGCCCTTCAGTGAGTACCTCAACTATTCCCCGCGCTATCCCCGCGCTACAACCACTTCCTGGGGTTTCTTCAGCAAACTCCAACGCCGTTCCTGACATTGATGTGATTTTCTTCAATCAATCACATCACATCACATCACATGGACCCTTCGGCCATGTCTAGGTGGACACCACAGAGCGGTCAGATGCTGACTGCATTCACTCAGAAACATCACTCATCTTAGCCCCAGGTTCTCAACTATAATCCTTCCAAAACACTATAATTGATTGTCCGAACGCCTCACCTTTGTTACTTCTCGGTACGACACATCACATCAATCGAACAACTGGGCGGCCTAAGCACTGTACCTTCGATCATCCAATTAGTGTTTCTCTATCTCGATTAAGAATTTCTAATCGCGATTGAGAATCCGTCCACAAATTCCGGAATTATCCCCTGACCTACATATCTCCGAGATCCCGAGCTTCGATCCAAACTCCTCAACATGTCAGACCCCCGATCACCTACATCTATTCATCCTGCGCTCACCAAACCCAATAACCTTCCTCTACGCACCATCGATGAGAATATACACAATTCTGACCTTTCAGATGGCTCCGCTAATGCTAATTTAAATGGCTGCCGCATTCCGAAGATAGGAGACACATTCGTGCGTGAGTACGCCCAGCAGCTTGGGTCTTTGAATACCTCAGAAACAACGGAAGATCGCCAGAATGATGTAGCTGGCGCATCCTATCCCTCTCTCGCATCAGTAGCACAACTCTCTGGTGACACAACATCCCTTCCATCATCGCCCTCTTTCTCTTCCAAGACCACCGCGGTATTCCAGAACGGACATCGCAAGAACGCGTTATCAGTCGAATCTATCCCACAGCAGACTATCATGAAAGCATTGGCATCGGCAAGGAGGAATCAGAACCCACACAACTTATCACTTGCCTCCACCCTTTCTGGCATGATCGCAGCACAGACGGACAATCGTCCGGGTACGGCATCTTCTCAGAAGTTGTCCGCCGCCCTATCGGACCTTGCAAACAGACATGGAACACCTACCAGCCCTAGGTTTGCCGCCTTAACCTCCCCATGCTTTTATCATCAGCGATTCGACGATGCGGTTGATATTGATAGAGTTCTTGAGGAAATCAAACAAGATGAAGGGATGTCACATTCAAGGCTCATGCAGACAGCCACCGGCGTCAGGGAGGTCTCTAAACAACTCCAGAGACGGCCCATCAAACGGGCAGTACGCAATGTTATGATTGTCACCAAAGCCAGAGATAATCAGCTCGTCCATTTGACGAAGGACCTGGCCCATTGGCTTATGAGCACCCCGCGCTATGGGTCCGATCTTGGCGTTAATGTGTATGTTGATGCTAAACTTCGGAACTCGAAGCGATTTGGTGCTGCCCAAATGCTGGAAGAAGAGCCACGGTTTCAGCATCTTTTAAAGTACTGGTCTCCCGATCTTTGTTGGAGCCAACCAGAAAAGTTCGATTTAGTCTTGACCTTGGGTGGAGATGGCACTGTTCTCTTCACATCTTGGTTATTTCAACGTATTGTACCACCCATTCTGTCTTTTAGTCTGGGTAGTTTGGGATTCTTGACCAACTTCAAGTACGATCAATTCAAGGAAAGCTTGAGTAAGATCATGGGCGAGGAGGGTATGCGTGTAAACCTCCGCATGCGTTTCACGTGTACCGTTTATCGGAATGGAACAGAGGATCATGATATGGATGAAGCTGAACAATATGAGGTTCTCAACGAGCTCGTTATTGACAGAGGACCATCTTCATACATCTCCAACCTTGAGCTATATGGCGACAACGAGCTTTTGACCGTTGTTCAAGCAGATGGTTGCATCTTCTCAACTCCAACTGGCTCTACAGCCTACTCCTTATCTGCGGGTGGCTCTCTCGTCCACCCAGATATTCCAGCCATTCTCCTCACCCCAATTTGCCCTCATACTCTCTCTTTCAGACCTATGATCCTATCCGATACCCTCCTCCTCAGGGTCTCAATCCCTAGAAATTCCAGAGCATCTGCTTATTGCTCCTTTGATGGCAAAGGACGAGTAGAACTCAGGCCGGGCGATCATGTTACAATCGCGGCGTCTCAATACCCTTTCCCAACTGTTGTTAAGACCGGCAACGACTGGTTTGAGAGCGTTTCTCGCACCTTACAATGGAATACTCGTGGAGCCACCCAGAAAGGCTGGGACGGAGCTGAAGAAAACAAAGCCGAAGAAGTTGATTGGGATATTGACACTGATTCCGGGTTTTACGGGAGTGAAGAAGGAAGCACTAGTGCTAGTCCCTTACGCAGACAAATGAGCATGCTTGGCATGTAGATTGATATATTCCTATCCTGGTTTTCATACTGTTCATATTTAGAGGAAGCTTTTGGAAACTGTTGAAGGTGCTCTAGAATGGTGTATGTTTCCATTGAAAGACCACTACAGTTAGATGGCTCATGCCTAGAACTTAGAATACATAAACAGCTGGCTTATTTGTTTGAGCTAGCTGCTGACAACACTTCTGTTTCACTTTCATCACTCGACTAAATGTGACTATCTGTGAAGGATGTGCTGAAGCGGGGGAAAAGAATGACAACAGAGTTATATGATAAGTAGTGTAATTGTACAACAAATAATTCATACCATATTTGCAGTATGAAAGGATATTAGGTCAGAACGTGCTCTCATCACCAACCCACTTAACCTGAGATAAAAAATGACCAACTCTCGGAGTCGCACGAGCCCGATCCCAACCCAGCTGCCCTGACGCAAAACAACGATCACGCCAAAAAAATACAACCGCAGGTGTAGATTACAAACCACACCCACCGGGAGTCTCACTCTCGGCATCCCCGTCAAAATATCCGGGATTCTATCATGGCCTTGTGTTCGGGAAGCGCAAGCGAGAAGGACATGCTGGTGTATATAGGAAAGTACACCTACGGTGACCCATGGAGTTATTGTGACACCAGGTTTGAAACTGCCGAGCAGTGGTATGGTGCGTATCAATCTGTGTCAATCTGTATTCATCGTTTGGTTGCTTGATTCGTAGGTATTTACTTATGGGGTTGATGGACCCTTGCCACGGAAATTGTGTCGTCGACCGAGGATGAAGTAGTGTGTAAACTTAAGCAGGAATATGGGCCACGACTGATGCCTGCGAAAGCAGTTTGTAGTCTCGTAAGCCTGGCGTTGGAGATGGAAAAAGTGAATGCGGAGGAGGTGGAAAGGGTGAGATATCGTAATGGTCGTGTAGGGCTAGGTATGGCATTTAAAAAGTTAAACGAGGACTACTTGATCGGTATTACGCAGCCACCTGTGGGATTGAAAGATACGGAAAGAAGATTTTACTTGAGCGTATGAGATCTATCAGGGATGAGGAAAGCTCAACTCTTTGTGTGTTGGAATTGTATTTGATAAATCAGAAAAAGCAAGGACCCTGTCACTTACCATGTACTGATGCAGTCAATGTTTGAACGGAGGTTTACCAAAGGTCACCATGTCAGTATCTTAAGCATACAGAGTGAACTCAGATAACTTACCTCGCAAGTTGGTTCTGCACAACTAAATTCAAAAACTAACATAATTTTGATATCCTCGCCTTTCTAAGTTGATAGGTATGGATTCAGATATGCTTGGGCTGATCCAATAGCGTACTTACTACTTTTACTTTAGACTTGGATCCCGAAGCTCGAATCACAGTCTATTAGAATTAATTTAAAGAACCCTTCAGACTCTTGAATCACGCTATATTTGTTTATTGACCTGTAGCTGGAAATGGCTTTGTCATTTAGCCTTAATTCAGCAAAGGGGCTTAAGCGAGAACGAATGTGCCAAGGCCGGATTTGTGCAGCTTACCCGTAGCCCCACTTCACAAGGCTGAGAGAAAAAGTTCAAGTCCCAAATAAAATTCATCTTCAAATACAACTTCAACTGTTCAATGGCTGCCGAAAAAGCGATGGAGAAAAATGGGGAAACAAGTCGGCTCCGAGAAGTAGGAGAAGAAGATGAAGTGTCTAGCCAGAGCGAATCGTCAAGCTCATCTGACGGATCCATATCAAATGAAGATTCATCCGACAATTCTGGTTCTGAATCCGACTCCCTCGATTCGCAAAACTCGCGAAAGCGGAGGAAGACATCAATGACTGTGGATAGTGCGCCTATCACCTCTCAGTTCTCTGCTCCTTCGCGGGTGAAATCAGCACCAACGCCTGAGCAAAAAATCGCTGCTCTTACGAAAAATGCCTCTGTCGGAGTGTCGGTGCCGCTAGATCAGCAAACCTCCTTCGAGGCATTGAACGTCAAGCCTTGGTTGGTTGGAGCACTGGGTGCTATGGCCATAAAGAGGCCGACAGGAATTCAAAAATTATGTATACCTGAGATTTTGAAGGGACGGGACTGCATTGGAGGCAGTCGGACTGGTTCCGGAAAAACTGTTGCCTTTGCTGTCCCTATTCTACAGAAATGGGCTGAAGATCCTTTCGGGATTTTTGCACTCGTGCTTACTCCTACAAGGTATATATACCTGCGTTAATTGCAGTACTGTAACTGATTTATTCTAGGGAGCTTGCGTTACAAATATTCGAACAGTTTAAAGCTATTTCTTCCCCTCAGTCGCTGAAGGCGATCTTGATTACTGGGGGATCCGATATGCGACCACAGACAACAGCACTTGCTCAGCGGCCACATGTTGTCATTGCAACTCCTGGGCGTCTAGCAGATCATATCAGAACATCGGGAGAGGATACTATATGTGGACTACGACGTGTACGGATGGTGGTACTCGATGAAGCGGATAGAATGTTGGCCAACGGACTCATGCTGCCAGATGTTGAACAATGCCTCTCGGTTCTTCCTCCAGCTGCAAAACGACAAACTCTACTTTTCACAGCGACAGTCACTCCCGAGGTTCGTGCACTAAAAGAGATGCCAACAACACCAGGGAAGCAGCCAGTGTTTGTTTGTGAAGTTGACACTCAGACATTGGCTATACCAACGTCGCTCAAGCAAATGTATCTCCAGATTCCAGTCACTCATCGAGAACACTATCTTCATATGTTTCTACTCACAACACAGAATGTCTCCAAATCGATCATATTATTCTGCAATCATACAACGACCGCCGATTACCTAACGCATCTCTTACGTCTTCTCGACCATCGTGTAACAGCGCTGCACTCCAAGCTTCCTCAACGGCAACGTGTTGACAATCTGGGGCGATTTCGAGCTGCCGCTGCTAGAATTCTCGTTACTACCAATGTGGCGGCTAGAGGTCTTGATATCCCGGAAGTGGGATTAGTGATCAACTATGATATACCAAGAGATCCTGATGATTATATTCACAGAGTTGGACGAACAGCAAGAGCCGGAAGAAAGGGTGAGGCTGTCACTTTTGTAGGGCAAAGAGATGTCGAACTGGTACTTGCTATCGAGGCTAGGGTGGGGAGAAAGTTGCTTCAGTGGCAGGAAGACGATGGGAATGGAGAGAATGTAAACCTGGAAGCGCGAGTGATTAGGGATGCCTTGAAGCTGGTCGGACAAAAGAAGAGGGAAGCTATGCTAGAGATTGAGGAGGGACGGGAGGTTGGCGGGAAACGAAAGAGAGGGTTACAAAAGATGAAGAAGTAGATGGAAAAGAATGAGATACCCCAAACCAATATTCTTTTATTAAATCCAGTCCATCTCATTGAATCTATTGACATCTTTGGGTTCTAGACATACTTGGCTCTGTCAAGCAACTGTGCTGATAGGGCAGCAATTTTCTACGCGCAAAAGCTTCTATAGCCGAGCCTTAACTTTACTTTGTTCTAGTAGAGTAGTGGTGTGTAGTAAAGTTAGGACACTGCAAATGTTAACTTTCGTCAGCTGCTGAGCTACTGCAGCTGCTTGTAGTCGTGGCCAGCTGATGTATGGATGGGAAGCTTATCAGTCCGCTCCACACAACAGGGATGCCGCCCAGGCCTTGCCATCCATCTCTCACATACTCCTCCGCACCTTAACCAGATATATATCAATTCTAAAGCGATAGCTCTATGTTTTTGTTATCCGGCCGTATTCCTGGCGTGCACAGTATCATCGAACATATTGTCCAAAAGGCGAATGTGTCGTAAGATGGGCTCCGTTATCTGAGATGGAAACGATCACTATCCCCTCTCCGACGGCATTCTTGACGAACTCCCCAACCACCCTGGAAGCCGCAACCTCTCCTCCAAAGCCCCCCAAACCGCGCAAACCATCCACGGCCCCAAAGACCGTGGTGGATTCAAAGAGGAAGGACGGCGTGACCAAACCAAAACAATCCAAAAGTCGCAATGGTACGTGTTGATCTGTAATGTTGTTTGGCATCTTATCTTTGGGCAACTTAAGGAGGGGTAGATGCGAATCTGGAGAAGCGATGCAAGCCAAATTTGAAGCAGACTAACAGGTTAATTGCACAACAGGGTGTATAACATGTAAAGCAAAACGTTTGAAGTGTGACGAGACGAAGCCAACATGTCACCAATGCCACAAGAGAACAGTTACGTGTGGTGGGTACAAGAAGGATTTCAAATGGCGGCCATTCGAGGAAGCAACTTTCGTGAACAAACCGGCAGCACCTAGGACAAAACGAGGTACGCAACATAAGACTATGAAGTTTGAAGCTAAACTAATTATCAGAAGCCTCCATGGTCTTAGAAAAACCGCCAGATCCTGTTGAGATAACCAGTCCAGCCGTTTCTGAAGGTCCATCCTCGACTCCAGATGACATAGAGGATGTACATATGGAGAACTCAATCCTCAATGGTCTCGGAGCATCCCCTACATCGTCGAGCAACGCAATAACCGACCTGAATGGCAATAGCCCAGACGTGTTGGATATGCATACCCCACCATTCTTACGAGAGCTTCCCAGACCTCGTTATGACCCAAATCAGGTTACCAGCAGCCTGAGTAGCTTGTTTGATGATAACAACAACGTAGTACTTCCCTCTTCTACGCCGTCACCCCGGCCTAGTTTCTCCGGCCAGTCACCAAGACTTATAGACCTTCTACTTCCTGGATCAGAGCTCAATGCCCGGCCTGCTGTTCACATACCACCAATAAGTATCCCTCCACCAGTAATGGCTTCGTCACCACTGATGCTGAGTCCAATGTTGGCTCAACGGTTGAATGATGAGCCCGGTTTATTACAGGACCCGATGATGGATGAAGATATAGAAGAAATTGTCCAAAGTCCTCAAATTTCTGACACGGAGCTATGGATGTCTTTGAGAAACCCTTCTACCACAAATTCTTCACAGCTGTCAACTCCTACCAGAACGCGCGAGGACCCTTTCTACGCAATGTACCGCCAACCTGAATTGAAATCAGGCAGCCCGGAGATATTGATGCTACGATTCGATAAGCAGACATGCGGTATCCTATCAGTGAAAGATGGACCAACTGAAAATCCTTGGAGAACACTCGTATGGCCACTGGCAAGGGATTCACCTGCTCTATACCATGCGATTGCATCCATGACTGCATTTCACACATCGAAGGTTTCACCTGCGCTACGAGTTGATGGAATGGAGCATATGCGACGAAGCATTCGGTCGCTCGCAACGGGAATTGAAAATATGCGAACAGATACGGCACTAGCTACTACACTCGTACTTGCTTTTTCCGAGTCCTGGGATCAGCATATCAGTACCGGAATCGAACACTTACGAGGCGCCAAAATCCTTGTGAATCAAGCCCTTATTGCTCACCAAAAACGTAAGCTCACCGGTGATGACCTAGCCAGGCTCAAATTTCTCTGCAATACATGGGTGTACATGGATGTAATCGCTCGTCTGACTTCAGTTGACGATGGGGAGTCTTTGGAGTTTGGTCATGATGACGCTCTTTGGCCTTACAACGCTTCGCTATCCCCATCTTCGCCTAGTTCTGCCAACACTGAGCTGGATCCTTTGATGGGGTGTGCTGGCACACTCTTTCCTCTTATAGGACGAGTAGCAACCCTTTGTCGTCGAGTGAGAAAAGTTGCATCTAATTCTATTGCCATTATCTCGCAAGCAATTGAGCTAAAAGAAGCAATTGAGCAATGGGAGGCACCTCCAGCATCCGCATTTGATCGTCCCGAAGATCCTACCTCAGAGATCCAACACGGACTCCAAACTGCTCAGGCCTACCGCTTTGCTACACTTCTCTACCTGCACCAGGCCGTTCCTGAGATTCCTTCTTTAACCTCAGCTCAGCTCGCAAAGAAAGTTCTTGTATATCTTGCCACAGTGCCTCTGTCATCACGCCTGGTCATCGTGCAAATTTATCCTCTTCTAGCCGCTGGATGCGAGGCTTGGGATTCTGAAGATAGAGAGTGGGTAGAGTCACGATGGAGAGCGATGGCATCGCGGATGTGGATTGGCAACATTGACCGTTGCTGGGAAGTGCAGCAAGAGGTATGGTCCAGGCGTGATGCGGCATGGAAGCTGAAGATGGAGAAAGAAATGAGAAGACGGCCCGGGCAGGATGCGATTCCAGTGCACAGTGAAAGCTCAAAACGTAAATTTGAACAAGAATTAGCCTTGGAGGAAGGATTCAGCTTCAGTGACCTCTTAGCAGGGATTGGCTTTCCTACCACTAAGAGACCGAAACCTTTGGGAAGATATTTTAACCAGGAGAGACGGGAAAGAGATGACAGAGAGGAGGACATGGATCCCGAGCTTACAGTAAGAGGTCGCTTGCATTGGGTTGGGGTTATGAAGGATTGGGATTGGGAAAGTATGTTATCCTATATGTTTCAATCATTCTACTTATCTATGAAGGATAAAAGTTGCCAAGTTAACTGGATGATGCTAACGACTGCCTTTAGTTCTTTTGGGTTGAACGGCCATGATTTCAATGTAACGTCACATACGTGATTTTGATATCCCAAGGAAATGCTTGAACGAGGATGTACTCGTAAGCTGGATGGAAATGAAGTTTGGAACTTAGCGCGGCGTTTGGAGTCAGCCCAGAATTGTTTTGCGATGTCACAACAGGGCTTGGATCCGTACAATATTCATCTAGTAGATAGTCAGGAGGAAATATAACTATACAGCGGCTTCCGAGTATCGGCTTCCCGTTTGTAAGGAGGCTCAGGGGTACAAGTAGTAGGCGTTTGCTATACACTCGAATCTTAACTTTCAACTAACAAGATTTGTTCCCAGCTCATTTGAAGGTTGACGATCAGTTTGAAGTTGTTCAAATCAGAAAGTGATAAGTTTCTGAAGTCTCACACAACAGCTCCTACCAATGGAACTTGTGGAAATGTAGACGAAAGATTATACCATCTTCAACTTAGTGCCTATAGCTGTTTATTAGTCGATAGTATTAGAATTATATACCTATCAGCAACAAATATTTGAACGCAACATTGTTGAGACATTGCAATCTGATTCCTTCATCTCCGTCCAATTTGGATTCTTCCTGACTAAGTTCAATGCCACAGGAGTGCATTATTCAGACAGAAATTGAAAGAACCATCCAAGTTAGTAAATGCATTGGTAACTTTCGAAGAGAACTCTAAAAATATATTTATATATATATTCTGTAAGTTTTGGTACACAGGAGTTGCCAAGCATCGAGATCGAGATCTGTGGCTGATGCCTTGCTAGCCTTAATCAGCCTTGTCTTCTCAAGCCACATCTTCCATTGAAATTGAAGCTACGTGTGATTTATTGTAGACCACGCAGCGGCGACACTTGCGAGGCTTTACAAGATCATCTACGGAATTATCTAAAATTTGTATGTGTCACAACTTTAAGGTATTCAAGACTCATCTATATATATCGGATTTACTTAGAAGTTCGACGGGTGGCGCCATAATTTGGACGACAATCAGAAACCATACTACATCGTGAGGCAACTTAATTCTGAACATACAGTCTCACTATACACAATCAAGATGGTATGGGCCCTATACTTCTGAATTTGCGACCTGCGCTAACAAGACCAGAATACCGTTTTCAATACTGCGCTAAAGCAATCAACGTCTTTGAAAAGAGACCTTGAATCGCCTGTCTTAAACCCTTCCTACCTAGGGCAAATATCGGCTTCCCTTACCTCTTTCTCCCGAACTTTAGACTCATATGTCAGCCTGGCAAAGACCGAGCTAAATGCACAAAAGAAAGAGAAAGCTGAAGGACGTATTGCAACGTTTCGTGCCGAGCTACAAGACTTTCGGAACCAGCTCAAGGAACTCAAGCTGCAATCTGAGGAAGCAGAGGTGGCACGCGATACCCGCGATAGAGGAGAACTCTTAGGCAGGCGGCCACATCATACCGGCACACCAGATAATCCGTACGCCAATGCCAATCTTCCACAAGCTCCTAGTCAGTGGGCACCGAGTTCTTCAGGACAGATGAGCATGAATTCTGGGGATATGTCGCGGGAGAACCATGCGTTGCGAGAACAGGACTTCTTTAGGAATACTCACAGTGCCTTGGATGAATACTTGGCGAGGGGACAGGCTGTTCTGGGAGACCTGGGCCAGCAAAGGGAGATATTGAAAGGAACGCAAAAGAGGTTATATAGCGTTGCAAATACACTTGGAGTTAGTGGGGACACCATACGAATGGTAGAACGGAGGGCGAAGCAGGATAAATGGATTTTTGCCGTAGGGGTCATTGTGTTCTTTGGTTTTGCCTGGGCGGTACTGCATTACTTGCGATAGTAGTGGAAAGCAAGTTGCAATTTGTGTATTGGGAGCGAGGTGTTTTGGCGTCTTTCGCGATAAAGTCTGAATAAAGTCTGAAACAGTGACCGAAAAAATTAATAACTGGCTTATAAGCTGAGATCACCAATTTTTCAAGTTACCAATTCGTCCGATAATTTGTCCCATTTGACTGTACTAAACCGAAAAGATCAACGTCATACTATTAAGGAGGGCTATGTTTGCTTAATCTTCTGGACTTGAGCCCCTTGCTTCTGGAACGTAATGTAACCTGCGGCTTTCATTTTCACCAAGTCTGCAAAGGATTGCATTTTCACACTACCAATCTCTATTTCAAATCTGTACCCTTGTTGTAGTAGCCTCGAAGGATTCCTTTCCAACAAACTGGACTGAGATGTAACAGAACATAAGCGTCGGTTTTTTCGAGGTTGTTGTATTGACTTTCAGCCAATCAACGGTGATATTGGCATAGATTATCCAATAATATATGTATGCATGGTTGAGTTTAGTAATGTAACCTTATTTACTCGCCATAAAGATCCAATCCGCGCCAACGCGACGCCGTAAAAATAACGAAATACCCGGTAGCCAACTGTGCTTACGAGGGAGGGTAAAATTTGGTTGGTTCAGGTATAGCTTGCAAGCCTGCTTAGTTTATTACTAACATGTAATCTGACCGACTCCTTACTACGACATGGTATGCTTCAAAATAGTGCAGGTACAACATTCGAGTTGCAGAAAGACTAACCATGGAAAAAGTAATAAAGTATTGGATAGGATGACAGTTGGTGTGTTAATCCTAAACACAACTGAGATCAGGGGGCTTGGTAGACGGCTTCAGAAACCTTGGTGATATTGTAATATCCAGTGATTTATAGTACAAGACTAATGTACAATGAACTCACAGTTGTTAGTCATCGGTCGAATAGCGTTTTTAGTGCCGTTACAGTAACCGCTTCTTGATTGGGTGTATGGCTTTAATAGCCTCGCTTAAATGAAGTTTGATGAAAATCAATCTAAGCTAGCTTAAATCAGGCAAGGTTCTGGATTAGCGCATATTAGCTCATTCGGTAAAGGGCAAAACTAGTGCACTTCTGCTAGCGTCCGAACACATTATAAAACTCGCCAGTCCCGGCATTCCTTTTCCACTCCTATACAACTCGGCTTCTAAGGCTAACACGTTCAACCTTATACACTATCAAATAATCAAACCAACGCTTCTGTAAGTAATACTGAGTTTTGCTAGCGCGCCTAGGATTATTTTCTATTTTTGAATTTCTTTGAATATCTGGAAAATTTATACCTGATATCATTTCATACTCGTTATCTTCCCTCCAAGATAAGTAACTGACCAGTGGCGTATAGATAACTAGAAGTGAGGCAGGCGATATCGCGTGCTTTCTGTGTGTAGTATATACTGAACGACGACACGTTGCGTTAGCGCGTCAAAGGTTGTCCTGGCTTGCAAAACCCCTGTGGAACACGTCTCGGGTTTGAGATAAGGAAAATCATCAAAACTCCACGACTCGATCAGTTCCACTTAAACTGAGCAATCTCTCATGATTGCCCCGGGTATTGATATCAAAGATGTCGGAAGAACGCCATCCACCAGACGACCTTGATGTCGATGTTGAGGCACAGCCAGCCCCACTAACGGTTGCTACCGAATTAAATACCCGGGATCAGGTGATGGAAGATAATCCCAGCTCGTCTCATGAAGTGCAACGCAAGTCACCAGAGAACAATGGTACTCTCGATAATGATGAAAGTGAGGATGAGCTTATGGAAGATGGCGGAGTGAGATTAGAAAGTGAAAGAAAAACCGGCGCTGTGGTAGATCCTAACAACTCTGACCGGGAAGTGGAAATGGTGAATGGCAACCACACAGTATCAGATAATCCTCGAGTTAACGGCATCATTGACAATATATCATCCCAAGTCAATGGAATCACCAACGGCTTTATCACACCATCAAAAGATACCAAGCTAGGCCAGGTCAATGCTCCAGTTAATGGAGTGAATGGAACAGATCACCGTCAGCCCTCCGAACCATTGGAGAGCTGGGGAACGACGCGTTCTCCATCCAAAAAAAGACTTCCGCCTCCTAATCCCAAGACCCAGAAGGAGATTCTACGACTAACTGAAGTCCTTCATGATGTCAGTAAGGAGGCTGCACAGAGGTTTTTTAGGGAGCAATGGCGAGCTGTTTTGTTTGAGCCATGGAACGAGGACTATCTCACATTCATACTAAGAGCAGGTTTGAAGAATTGTTCGACGACGGTTATCAACCGTCTCTTTAAAGATGCCGGTATTTTTAAGGATGCTCTCGTCGTTGCTTCGAGCAATCACCCTGAAGTGCGGAGGCTTGTGATGAGTGATATCACTTTGGATGAGCTACCAGATGAAGCTTTGGATGAGGTTTTGGCGAAACGCGTTAAGGATGTTCCTGCTACCACTCTTGTAAAGTGGTTAGCAGAGGCTGGAAGACTTGGGTACCGACCAGATGATCTTATTGATCTTGAGACAGAGTCTGTTACGCCCAATATAGGAAATATGAACATTTCAGAAAAGTTCCCACCAGTATCTCAGATCACTTCTCAGGCACAGCAAGTTTACGAGGGTCAGAAGATTGAACAACAGAAGCAACGAGATGCTTTAGCTGAACAACAACTGCATCAGCGACATTACGACTCATCCCGGCAAGACCCCTTGCTATTGGAACAAGAGCGGAACCTTGAGGCTGCACGTCTTGCCGGAAATGCTCCAACCCCAAAGCTACGAAAGGAAAACTCCGTTCTTAATCGCAAGCAGAAAGTTCTACCTCCAGTTGCAATGCCAGTTCCTCCACCCATCAATGGTGCTATGGTATGCCCTTTCTGTCACCGGATGCTTGCAACTCTATCTGGATACAATTTTCACGTCAGCAAGAAAGTTTGCATGCAGGAACTTCCAATAGGTAAATTTTTCTCAGATTACTGCGACAATTGTCAGAAGGGTTTTGTTGGGAAACAGGGGCTTCTGTATCACACTAAGAAGAATGTTTGTCGTGGTGATGATTTTGCTACCGTAAGCGGTCCTGCCTATATCGCACCCGCTCCTGGCCCGCTCTCATACGCGCCATCTCCTGGTCCAGTGAACGGTTCTTCTCATGCTCCATCCCATTCTAACTCACCTACCAATCAACTACATCAGGAAGCTGCAGCAAAATCACCAACCCCTCCATCGTCGCTACCGCCATCTCGACCAGTCTACTCGTTCGCGCCGAAGCCATTGGCCTCAACACCCTCAGCTTCTGAACGACCATATAAACCTAGGGCTTCTGGCGGTGTTTCATCCATTCCTTCGTTTCAGACTCCTGGGTCGACCCAGTCATCTCGGGTTCTTGCTGGTGATGTTCCTGGAAGATTTATCGGGCCTGGCGATTTACCTGCTGATAAACTTTTGGAGATGAACAGCAGGATTGAAGCTGCAGAACAAAAATACAATGCGCAATTGGCTTCGATTACACACCTTCAAGGCGAGGCGCTCGAGAAGAAGATTGCGTCCCTGAAACAAGGCACTGCTAGCAAGAAGTCTATGATCAGAAAGGAGTATGGTGTTACGGTTCGCCAGAAGAAGGTAAAACCAGAAGACGGTGATATGTCAACGCCAGTCAATAGTAAGCTGAAGCTAGAAGGCTCTCGAGCACCATCTTCGGCTCCTGGTCCAATTCTCAAGAAGCAGAGAATGCCCGAGGCAGCCTCTATGCATCATTCGTCTCCTGCTGTTTCTCTCGCCTCAAGCTTTAGTCCTATCAATGCCCCGAGACCTCCTACGGCACCTCCCGGATACATGACCGTCGCACACTACCCAGGTCAGAATCTCACCATGCGGGCCAATAGCTATGGTCAAGTGGCACCACCACCACCACAACAGGGCTTTGATGCAAGACACCAACTTATAACTGCTGAGAGCTATGCACAATCTAATAAGCGACGCCGGACAGAGGGCAATGAGCGCGATAGCCCAAGCGCCCCTAGACCTAGCGACCAAGGTTTGAGAGAGGTACGAAGTGAAGATGCTGCAGATCTCACGGCGGTGCAGAAGGAAGAGAACAAAGTGACCAAGGAAAAGAAGAAGGTTCCTGTTCGCGATGCGCAGGCAAAGTGGGAGGCATTGCATGGTAAAGGGAACTTCAAAAAGGATGTCAATAGCTCAGATCCTGTTTTGCAGACCGAAGAGCGTGAAGACGATACACCCATGGCTGATGCACCACCTGCCACCGATGAAGGTTCTGAGCAGAACGGTTTACCTGCTGTTGCTTCTGATCAGGAAGAGAATGGGGCTCCAAACCCCCCTACATCAACCGAGGAAGTCACAGCCCAAGACGATGTACTTCCGAGCGTTGAGGCAGTCGGTAGTGAAACCATAGACAAGACTGAAAATACCCCAGCTACAGAGCCTGAGCCAGAGCCAGAGCCTGAGGTTGAGACTAAAGCTGAGCCTGTACCTGCACCTGCACCCGCACCTGTACGTGGTTCACTCAGAATGAAGCGTGGTACAAAAAGATACTAGAGAAAATGGATTAGGTTGGACAATGTCCCAAAAGAGTAAGTGGCTTTTGTGTGTACGAATAGCATGGAGGAGTCATCCTTTACTTCCGTTTTAGAACCCAAATGGAGCTTTGCAGTTGGGCGGGGAGGGGGAGTTATATCATTGATTGGCGCATTTGCAATTGATGCATCCAGAAAGGAGCACCAAATAGCCTTAGACACTTGTTAGTAGTATTGCATGGTTTAAACATTATGATATTGGTCTTCATGACTTTCTGTGAAGTAACTTCTGTGATATAAGCAGATCCAGTATGTACAGTAAAAATAATAGCACTCATGCATCTTTCTATTTTGTTTTTTGGACTGGAATGAGCCGCAGCACCCGTTGCCAGGATAAGCCTCTTGCTTGCTTGTCACAGAGAAAGATGGCATAACATTGAAAAGCAAAGCCAGCCAGAAGTACCAGTATCTATCTCCCTCGTCAAAATCCCACGCCGGAGCGTGTTTTTCCAGATTTGAATTTTCCGCACGACGTCCCTGATGAATTTGCTGAGCACATGGTAAAACTTTGCTGTGTAACCCAATTTGAGCTGGGAGTCCGCGTGCTACTTGGCAACTTACGGCTGTGAAATTAGGCTATTGGCATAAAGCAACAATTTGGGCAGCCAAGGCTCTCCAAGGCTCTCATCGGAATTGCGTATATGACAACTCGGATCCCTCGGACGAGATTGAAATGAAGATCCCAGGCGCGTACGAGCATGGAAAACGCATCGTCGGGGACCTGGGATGGTATTGTGCAAGGTTTCTGAGCGCAGGGCTTTCCTTTTCACCGTAGGCCGTAGGAGAAGGAGTAAACCCATTTTCCCTCCATGCGAGTGTTGTGGTCTCTTTGGTCGCTTGGTCAGGTGACTGTGTACTTCTGTAATCCGACTGTAATACGTGTAGTGTGAATATTACAGGGATGCTACACGAGATGACAGGGCGGGGGTGGGCTGTCCGAGCTGCATACAATAGTGGAAATGACTGCAATCCTCTGCTGACCATCAGCTACTGAATTCGTTTTTCCCCCCCTCGCCATCCTCAGCTCTGTGTAAAAAGCACACTCGTTTGGTTGTGAAGTTCTGTAATTCTTTCTGGTGCGACAGACCGAGTGCCGAAACAAGCCGCTAGAACACACCCTCCAGGCTTTGTTTCAACCGCGATTTAAAAAAAGACTGCCAAGCTTCCCCGATCTCACGTATTCCGAAGAGGGAGAGAAACACCAACAAACACAACACTTCCCGAAACTCCAACAACACGCGACGCATGTAAGAACAAGCTAAGGCTGGGTATTTGGTGAAAGAAGCACTCATTTATTGAAGAATGCAATAGTTGGGCTTGGAAATCTTGAGTTCTATCTATGACGACAGCCCAGTGTATTTTAGTCACTTCCACTCTCACTACCACTCTCGTCGACGCGACTCGGCTTACTAGACCTTTGAACATTCCACACAACTGGAACCCCGAACAGGAACAAAAGTGAAAGCCACCAACAGACGAGTAGCACAATTGCATCGACATGAGGTCGTCTATCCTTGTTGTGCTCGCGAGCATCTTGCTTCCTGTGGTATATTCCCAAGCAGCACCCGATGGACTATTGGTACCCTTCACCTCCGGTCTACCAGTATGCGCCACCCTCTGTGGAAAGCTCTTCGATGTGCAAGGCGCTTGTGTTCCTCCTGTTGCCGCAGAAGCATCGAAATCCTGCTTCTGTGCTGACCCTCGACTCAAAGCCTTTACCACAGGTCCGTCTGGGGTAAGCAGTGTCTGCGGTGCGACAAGTTGTCAAGATGCGGCCAGTCTTCAAAAGGTTCAGGCCTGGTATGAGAAATTCTGTAATATCATCGCTGCGAACCCTACGACAACCAGCGGAACCCCCGGAGCAACAAAAGGTACCAACAGCAGTACTCCCCGTCCGACCGTTTATCCATCTTGGTAAGACCATCCAGCGAGCTGTTTGCGTTGGAATTGAGAGCTAATGTTACGTAGGTTTGAGGGGCATTGGAAATGGGTCGTTGCCTTGATTGTCATGGTCATTGTCATTGTTGGTGGATGGGTTGGCGCTGCATTTCTCCGACGCAGATATCTCCGCAAGAAGGAGAAAGAGTTCGAGATGCGACCACCGGTTGCTTGGGGCCCCCACCAAATGCAAGGTGCTACCGGCGGACACGGTTCTGTTGATCCGGGTGCTGGAGGTCACAGCAAAGAGTCAGCTGCAGCGAAACATGGAGGAAAAAAGAGCAAAGGTTGGCTAAGAAAGGAACGTTCATAGTCGACAAACTTTTGCGCACGGGAGGAATTCTTGCAAAAATGGGTTATCTTTGCATCGGATGGTTATGAATGAAAATAAAGGGCGGTTGGGTTTTGGCGTTTTGGAAGGAGGCAACTCTGGAGTTATACACTGGACATGAACATTTCGTTGGTCAATGAATATCATATGTCAAGAGCTGAGTTTAATTAGGATTAATAGGGAGTTCTTGTCCTGAAGTTACAGTCTTTTGGTGGAAGTGTCATGTGGAGTTTGGAAGATTTCGTTCTTCAGCATTAATTGGAATTTAGGTGCAAACGACTTGCTACTTTCACTCCGATGGAATTGAAGTGAATCCTTTACCAGTGCTAGGTCCCAAGGCTTTCAGAGACCTGACTATCGACTGCTTCCATTTCGACCACTCAACTTTACACAACTGCGACTTTTATCTTCAGCTTCTCCTCTTCTATCATTTCATTTGTCTTCACTGTCCTCAGTTTTAGGGCTGCACCGTTCCTTCAAGCCTACATCTGCTGAACGTCTCAGGTTATCTACTATTGACTCTACCCGCGAGCCTTCTAGTTTGGCACAACACGTCTAAATTGAAGACCACCGTGGTCCTCAGCATCTATAAGGTTTTGATACGGCAAGCTGACAAACTTAGCTGAGGATTTGGGGCTTTCTCACGCGACATTGCAGCCTCGTTGCTTCACTTGACTGCGATCAGGCTCTCGGAGAGTACAGGTATGCTTCTTGGTTTACTACCTTTCTGTTTCTTCTCCGCATCTAGGTTTGCCAACCCTTCCGACTATAAAAAGTATTCATCACGCAGTATACTATTTAGCCAGCCCTCAGCTCTCTTTCAGTATTTCATTATATGAGCATACTGCTTGTGAGATCAAGATATTGACATGCAACAGGTCGTTCTATCGTTACAACTTCTGACGAAGTCATACTTGGTGTCGCGCTCGACAAATCTTCCAGCTGTTAGAGCAGATTGTGGTTCACTTTGCAAACAATAACACATCATCTCCTATCTATCTTTTCTCCTACTTTTCATCTAAGTCCATGATGGGATCTAGAGAGCCGAATGGTGGTTTGTATCCCAATCGTTCCTACACGCAGCATACTACGCAAGCCTTAGACAAAGTCACTACTTGCGAGCCACACAAAAGCAATATTAGAGGACAAAATTATACAAAACCTAGCAACGTTTCGCGTGATTACGAAGCCGAGCATAGCAGTGAGGAGCTTATCACGCACTTGAGAATTCAAAACGCTGTTTTAGAAAGTAATCTAAAGCATGTAACCAAAGAACGTGATGAGGCGATCAATGGCAATATCCTCATCATCAAGACGTTCAGCTCCGCAATAGGCCGTGCCGATGGAGATAGCAAGATTCGAGAACTGAAGGATGAGCTGAATAAGCTTCAGCTAGAGAACAAGATCCTTCGGCAACATATCAAAGCCCAAAGAGGTAAGGAGTTCTGGACTCACTACTTCCGAACTAGTACTGACATGTGTTCTGATTAGTACCAGGTGAAGCACATGAAAGCGGCAGCTCGATTGACAATCACATTCACTCTTGCACTGGGGTCGCACATGCGGAGGAATTGACTTCCAAAAGCAGACCGAATTCATTCAGTAAATTGTTCGACCCTACGAGTTCCTACAACCCACACATGCTCCCTGCAGCGAACAAAACACCCAACGATGTCTCCATTCCTTTGAACTCGGTCCCTATCATCTCTCGTGCTTTGAATGCCGACCAACGAGCCAGTTATTCAGACCCTTGGGAACAGAGCTTTGATAGCAACTCCCCAACTATCCCGAATACGCCTATTGTTACTAGCCACACTTCAAAACACCCATTATCAGCCCCTGCAATGATGTTAGCTCAAGCTATTACTACTAGAGATGTCGGCTTTTTCTCCCTTGATGCTGCAATGGACTCCGATCTAACTGATGCACCTCCCATAGTATCTGAGAGGCCCAAGCTCCGGTCTGATCCCCAAGTAGACATTGATGAACAGATCCCCAAGGATTTGGCTGGGCTTAAAAGCATCACAGAATTGCCAAAGCCAACGGTTTTGAAGGCTGGTTTTGATACGAAAGGAAGCTTCAAGGGCGAAGAATATAGCGCCGAAAAGGCCAAAACTCAACTCGAGCACCACGTCCGCGCACTATCCTTAGGTCACGATTATGCTCATAGTGGTACTCGGGAGGTGAGATCAGCCTTGTTAAGAGTTTTGGCTCAATATACGATATGCTAATATACTTTACAGTATAATCGCTTCATTCCAGATTCAATCCTCACTCGTCCTAGGGAAGATTTTGATCCTGCTCAATTGAAATATGTTTGGAGTTCGCGAGAAGAACGTGATGATGCTATCGATATCCACCGCCGAGCTACAAACTTGGAAAGATCGCTACCCGACCTATTTCGTTATGGATATCAATATGTTCCAGGTGACAGGGATACCAATTACCTCCGCACGGTAAGAATTGGAAATATTCCAGCAGAGGTAGAGCTTCGAGACATTCTCGCTAGAGTTCGAGGAGGAGCAATCCTAAAGGCCGTTTTGGTCAATACCGTGAAACTCACTGGCGGTAACACTGTCTTGGTTCAGTTTTTAAATGCGTCATCAGCGGATGAGTACGTATCCTATACTACTGTGCACCCGATCTCTTTCGGTGACGACAAGCAAGTAGCAGATATTGACTTGGTTGTATCGCCAACCTATCCTTGCTTTCACATCGCCCACTCTGTGAGGCATCTAGAACAGAGTCGTGTCCTCGCCATCCACCATTTTCCAAAGGATGTATCTATCTCCAGATTGGAGCGCGACATTTCCGGTTGCAATCAATATCGTGCCGAGGCCCTGATTGAAATCTACCTAGATGAGGAAGGCACTCTGCACATGGAGTTCAGTAGCGTGAGTGCAGCTGGATGCGCGTATGGGATTCTCACAGCCCGGCATGCTTACAAGTGGCTGTTCCCATTCTTCGAGAAGGACCCATGTGTCGGACCAGTCGAGGAGCTTGAGCTTCCGGTTCGCCCACGTCCTCCTCTGATCCCACGCAGTCGATATGATCCAGCTTTTACGCCTCCAGCAGCACATCTTCTTCAAGATCAGGTTATTGGCATTCGGCGGAAGCGCCTTGCGGCTTTAACGAACCAGGCCGTCACCATCCCGTCTTCTAGCGGAAGGCAGATCATCTCAGACACCAACTGGGCTGATGAAGTCAACGACGAGGTCGAAGGCAGGGAGAACAATGACGTTGACGCGACCGAAAATCACAAGGTAGGGAAAGCTATACATATTTCCTCGAAAGAAACTGCGACATGGTAAAAAGAAACGTATTTGGCTAAACTCACAATAGACCATCGAAGAAGCACCAGTTGCAGATCCCGAGCCTCGCCCATTCATCCAGGGTCTCTCTCCGCTCGACGACGTCTTTGCCGACCCCGCCCAAACGCGCAACCCGGACGAGATCGAGCTTGACCTGGCAGAGGACCGCAATCTCGTTTCCGCTTCTGCTCCAGCTCCCGCGTCGCTTCCGCCAGCATACCACCTCTCCCTCCCCACCCTCGAGGCGCAAACCGCTCTATTCCCAACCCAGACCCTCGCCCGGAGCACTAATGACGAGTTGAACAGCGGCACCGTTGTCCGCAAGTCTCGCGGCAGGCGTACCTTCGCAGAGGAGATCTTCCTCTGAGACTGAAACTGAAACTGTTACGGAGGAAACTAAGGATGGATAGAAATAGATATAGGAAAGGGCATTTGTAGCCGCCGCGAGAGGCGGGATTTTTTTCTTCCCTTTCTCTCTTATTGCTAAGCGTTTTTTTTACCCTATCCTCTCTATATATAGAGATCTATAGATCGAGGGGCTTTGATACATATATGGAGTGCGAGGGAGGGTGTGGAATGGATGCATGGACGGTTAAAACTGCGGGTTTGTTTTCGCATGCGTGCGAAGTTATACAGGGTTAGCATAATAGCAAATATCTTTATATTCTTGGACTACCTGCCTGCCTACCCATTAATCGCGGATGTGGGATGTTGATTGGTAGCATAGTATTGAAAGCTGGCGAGATATCACTTTGAGGTAGACCACTCTCGTGTGGTGTTCAGTTGAGTGGTAGGGGGTGAGCAAGACGTGTATAACCTGTATGCTTAGAGTATGTGCTGCTAGAGTTCACGTATTTTGGCTTTACCTGAAAAGAAGAAATGAGGATGGGCGCCAAAACTGACACATCGTTATATCATTCAAAGCCTGCTCTATGTCTATCGCTCACATGTGTTTATCTCTCACATGTGTTTATGGAACGCAGGTTCTCCAAGTCTATGACGCCAACGCTCTCCCCAGCGCATCAGCGCGACAATGGGGATATAAAACACAAACAACACAGCTGCGAACGTGCCCCACGCGGCCGGAAAGCCCACCTCGTCCGCGAATGGCAGCGCAAAGTAGCCAACGACAAAGCTCAACCCCCGGCTCAGGTTGAACAGCACGCCGCTTTCGGGCGTTTGCGGCTTGTAGCAATCGCTGATGTACGAGTAGAGACAGGTGCTCGCAACCTGTAGGCCGAACGTCCCCACGGCGAGCCCGACTAGCGGCGTGATATATCCGGTTCGGCCTACGGTGCAGCCAAAGATGATGATGCCGGTAGGCATGAAAACGGCGCTAAGCGAGCTGAGATACAACCGGTGCTCCGGGGTTCTGATGTTCTTGTTCCGCCGGGCCATGCGATACATGAGGTAGTCGCTAGCCCGGCCTGCAAAGAATTCACCAAGAACACTACCGGCGGTCAGACTGATGCCCAAGCATAAGCCAATTGGGCCGCTGGCTAGCCCGTAGAACTTGGTATATATGGTAGCCAGGGATATTGCCGGCATCACATTGATGAAGGTCCACGCCCACATATAGTATAGAAATGGGAACACCACAGATGGGTACTTCAGCATTCGGAACGAGTGCAGAAAGTCATTAGCTTGCAAACAGCGTCCCGGGATCATGTTCAAGCGAAAGGAAAAGAGCATCTGCTTATATGTGCGTTCATACGTACGACTTGCTAGGAAGTCAGGATCGCGTGAAAAGAGCGTCTCGGGAAATAGGAAGATGGCAACGATGAAGGCCGCCGAGGTGGTCAACGCACCAGTCCAATAATCCCACCGCCAACCTCTTGCTTGGCCGATAAACCCTCCGACTGTATGTATGTTAGTTGAACCGTATTGATTGACGTAAACATATGCGAATGAGAGCGATCCGCCAGGTATGTACGCTCAACGGGTACCTGCATGGGATCTGCAATGCCATGGATGGAAATTGGTACTCACTCAATAAGGCAACATGTGCGCCATTCGTAACGAAAACGCTGTAAACACCAGTTTTTTCTCCTCTTTCGTGCAGAAAAAACATGTCATTAACGCAGGATGTACCGACCGACATCATTCCACCGAATCCAAAGCCGCACATTGCTCGAGTGCCAGTCAAAGAGGCAAAGTCTGGCGAGACCGCAGAACTAATGCCTCCCAATATAGTTATGAACATTGCGAACAGTGTGACCGGCCTACGACCATAGACATTTGTTAATGGAGTCCACAAGAATGGAGATACGCCGCCTAGAATGATTGCCGTGGTGGTACTGTAGGCTGCTGTCTGCGAATCGACATGTATTCCTTCACTGAGTAGAACAAGACTTGGGTTGATAAGTGCAGCATTGTACGGTCCAAGGAATGCCATGAATCCGACCTGGATCAGCACCGCCCATTTCATCCATAATGGCCAGTTCTACCCGCTCGGGTATATTAGTAAGTGGAGGCTTACTTATCCGATGGAAACGCATAGAGAACTCACCAGTGGATCGTCTTTGAAGCGGCTGGGCTGGGGAACGAGCGGGAGACCATGAGAATCAAGCTTTTGTTCTCGGAGACTATTGTCGCCATGGACCTGCTTCTCCACCTCACGCTTGCTGGGGCTATCTCTTGTGTCCACGGAGGTCCCAGAGGTATCCTGAAAGTGCTCATCATGGTAACCAGGTTGCTCGGCGATGGCCATTGTTAGAGCATAGTAGGCCAGGCTTTGGATACAGCAGGAGTAGCTCACTTTCGAGCAGCATCAACCGATAGTTCAGGATATGTAGTCAATTGCAATGCGGCTGGAAACCGCCAAGGTCTTGGTTACTGTAATGCAACGAATAGTCCATGATGTTGACTGCGGCTGCGCATCTTTACAGCAAAGTAGGCGAGCGGTCTGTCACTTACAAATGCAAACTTCAAACTTAGTACTGTGGCTAACTTTTCGAGAGCACAGGACAAACCACCAATTGATTGTATGACATGAGATTGACTTTTACCATACATGGAGATCGCTACGCTAGACTGATAGTAGCCTAGCCGATGCTTACTTAATCGCTGGAGTCTGGGGAAAGCAATGCTGGGTATACTCCGTCGCAGAGGTTCCTTCGTACTGTGCCAGCATCTCGAAAGTCAGCATAATGTATAGTGATCGGGAAAAGCTGATTTGAAATTGCTCATTAATCAACGCTCCTTCATTTTTCACGGACGTATAAACATATAGAATGTACATATATGCATTGCTGGAAAGAAGAGTATTAGGGGCCAAGACGACATCCACCACGGACATCCCCCACGCCAAGTAGGGATCGGACTGACCCGAAGACTATAGTTCTATAGTTAAAAGTGTCTGCAAAGATTGATCATATTCCGAGCTGAGTAGTACTAGACCATTAAAAACAATAGAGTGATCCCCAGAGGCTCTATAGAAATCGAGGTTACAACCGTCTCACAATTCTATGCTGCAACATCAACCTGCCCGTCGTCCACCTCGGCTCCCATAACCATATCATCTGATCTGACTACCTGACTCAGCAAGCCAGGCCCCAAAAGACCGCATCGGCGCAAGATGTCATTGATGAGCAAAGCCAGACCAAAACAGGATGCTCACTCACCACCCTCCGAATCCCATCGGCTTTTCCCTACGCAGCTTTGTATCTTTCTAATGCTCCAAGCACTTGACATCGCTGTGCGAGGCATTCTGTGCTATTCCGTTGCGGCCGTCTCAGCTCAATCTCGATGGAAGCGAAGGGCAAGCGAATGGGTAAGGCTCGGGTAGCAGATCACTTGCGCAGGCGAGCCCTCGTATCCTGTGACAGATGTAAAAAACGACGGATTCGATGTCTTCGAGCCCCGGGGAGCGATAGTCACGATGCTTGTCAAAGTTGTCTAGAAGCCGGAATTGATTGCGAGTCGACACTTCCGCGCAAAACTCGAATCTATGGAAGTGTGGAAACGCTGAGCCTGAGATTTCGTGTTTTGGATGCGTTGGTAAAGGGGCTTTATCCACAGCAAGATACAAGTGATATCAGTACGCTTTACTCAATCGCTAAAACTCATAACATTGTCCTCCCGGCGTTTGACGAGCAGGCTCTAGCTGAGGAAGTATTGAGACATCCTAGCCACTCTGGATCACCGCCCGATGCGCCGGTGACTATCAGTATAGCGAATGATGCCAACGAGATTAGAACTCTGCCCGATTCGCCGCGGGAGCCGGTAGTGGAAGAGAAACTTGTACCTCTTCCTCGTGGCCCATCCCATTACATCGGACCTTCAAGCTCTTTTGGTTTCGTACTTGCTGTTCGAAATATGGTAGCTGAATTCAATGCTGCAACAAAAGCAACGCAACCAGATGATGAGCGTGCAAAGCTCTCGGCTGACTTCGCTGGCTCAAATTGGAGTAAGGCCTTAGAGCCCATACACAAAGATGAATCCGAGGAGAGCTGCGAGGAACAAGCAGGCCAAACCGTCATCAACCGAGCAGATGCCGAGAGAGTACTAAATAAAGTCACACCGAGACCTTCATTACTTCATTCCACTTCAGCTGATGCGACAGCATCTGAGCAGTTCAGAAAAGCAACGCTTCTTTCACTGTTCCCTGCCAAAGAAGTCTCAGACACATTGATCAAAACATATTTTGACAAGGTTCATCCCAATTATCTCCTGTTCCACCAGGAGACATTTGAGATTAGATACAATGATATGTGGCTGCATCCTGGTGTACTTCTTAGGAATGTTGAGCCGGGATGGGCATGCTGTCTGTGTATGATGATGGCTTTTGGAGCACAGGCATTAGAGGACCACGATAGAGTGAAAGCAGGGCAGATTCAACGACACTATTTAGAATTCGTGCAAGGCAAGATGCATCAGCTTATCAGTGCCACCACACTTATCAACGTACAAGCGCTACTTCTCTTGCAGCTATATCAGCATAATTGTACCGAGCGAAATAGTGCATTCATGCTGCTAGGTTGTGCATCAAGAATGGCTATGGCACTGGGTATGCACCGAGGAGGAACATCCGGAGGATTTGATGATTTGGAAAGAGAGGTCAGAAAACGCGTATGGTGGACACTTTACACATTTGAGCAGAATCAATGTGCAATTCTTGGAAGGCCATGCGTCATCGACGATACGGAGGTCAATGTTTCATATCCTAATGAGCTCGTGCTCGATGGTAACTTTTGCGTACCTATAGGTTATGTTGAACATCTAGTCCGTTTGACAAAGCTGATGTCAGAAGTGCGGCGCAAGATATACGCCGCAACAAGCAGCACACACCAACTGGAATCAGCAAAGACCGATGCCGCCATTCAATTCCTTATGGACCTTGATACATGGCATAATAGCCTACCCGCGCATTTACAGCTTGAGTATCCCTCACACCCGCCAAACCATCATCGCGCTGTGATACTACTGCACGTCCAATTTCGTCATACGCAAGCCCTCGTCACCAGACCGTTCCTCCTTCGGAAAGTCAGTGTACAATTAGCTCGAAGGTTAGGCAAACATGTTCGCTCTCGAGATCTTGATAGGGAAGATCTTGATCTTAGCCAGTCGTGTGGAACTTTCTCAAGAAATGGCGCAGCTTTACTACATGAGCTGTTGACGACTGGTTTATTTGATGGGGTTGCTTGGATTGATGCTTACTATGTTTACCACGCAGTGTTTATCCTAGCACTTGACTTTCTAGCTAGACCTTATGATGATGTGGAGACGAGCGAAGACGCAGCGAGAAAAAAGGCAGTACGGGATTTAACAAATGCAATTCAGAATGTTAAGCTTTGTCCGACTTTTAAAGTCCTTACGCAAGTTTCGCTGCAACTCTCGAAAATTGTAGGCATCTTGGACACAACGCCAGGTTTAAGCAAAGCACAAAGCACAAGGCCTGAAATTGTTCAGCCACATATGACTGGATATGACTTATCATCAAATGCTTATACCATTGACAGTCAAAATACACAGCCTGGGGTGGAGGTAGCTGTCAATTCTTGGTTCCAGAAAGAGCCAATTGGTGTCTCTTGGGATATGCGGGAGTTCTTTGGAGCAGACGGCTATGTCTGTCCAGTAGAATCTGATTACTCCGACCTACCAATGGCAATGAGTAATGGTTATGGCTTGAATATGCCGGGATTCACTGAACAACAGGTCTTTGTTCCGCCTCTCCCTGCGAATCTTGGATTTACTCCCTGGGGTACTGTCGAACCTCCACTCGCACCAGTGCGGGGAGGTCCAGTAAGCAGCACTTACAAAGGAGGAATATGAAGCAATCCGCTTGAGAAGAACCTCAACGAGAAAAATCGCCCTGATGGGTTTGCCTAGCTCAAACCGATCAAGGGCAGTTGCATTGGAAATGGCATGCCTCGTTATAAGACATTGAAATAGTGTTGCAGAGTCCTTCTCGTATACAAAAATCTGAGTGACAATGATTCACTCCAACTCCAACGCTAAGGGACTGAAGGACCATAGAGCCCCAGAAGTACTGAGGCCATACATAATGCACACATGATAGCATAGCGCACGTGACATAGAATTGAACTCGCGAGAGCTTTCAGCAGATCATGTGGAATACAAGATGTTTTCAAAGAGGAAGGTAAGTACGACAGGTTTGAATACATATACTATAATAGGAATCGTTTAGGGAAATGGTTGTTTAGTGGTGATGTATCAAAATATCGTGCTGCGGAGCAGCTGAGTAGACCAATAACTATCCTAATACTTAACACTAGACGTGTGAAATAAAGAATTTATTATAGTCAAAATGTATCCAAATGTCTGAACGGTAACTTTTTGTTCCTCAATGCAGAGAATATTTGTCAAAGCCATACTACTTAGTTCGTGTCCAACTGCCACACCACACCATCACGAACTACTATACATAACTGTCTCGCATCTCCCGCATCTCCCGCATCTTCCAGTCCTCCAACCGCCATGGCCAACCGTTGCCATTTCATCCCCAGATGCATTTTGATCTACCTATGGAATCTCACCATATTGCAAAGGTTGAGCCTGCACTATCTGTAGAACTAGAGCCGTGCTATGATATAGATATATCCATGTCGAATTTCCCGGTAAAGCTTGCCATACCGTAGGTGCTAGGCCTTGGTAAATCGTAGCAGGATCTATCCCCGCAATTATCATATTATGTAGCTGCGTATATTGTAGATACATATAAGGTCCTACGGGCTGCCGCAGCTGGATGGCTGGGATCCCAGGTATGTAGCATGTGATGGGTGCAAAGGTGGCTATAGTAGGAGAATAGTCATGTTGGTATTGCAGGGGAATATGTGCTTCCATCTGAGGAGCTAGATGGACTATAGAGTTAGCTGGAAGGTGTGGAGGCGCGAGTGTTCTGTGTTGGTTGTAGTCTATATAGTGGTATGGTGGTGGACTGGTACTGAGTTGGGTGTATGCTGGGGGAGATTCATTACTAGCTATAGCGGATGAGTTGGTGTGGGGAGGTGGTGTTGGCATGTTTGTATTTCTGCAAATGATGAATGTAGAGATTTGTGTTCTGGAGTCGGTTTAAAGGGGGGATGTGTGTTAGGAGAGTGAAGGGATAAAGCTGTATAGACGAGGGGGAGGGAAGATCTAGAGTAAAAGAAGGATCTTTTGACTAGGTACAGATATGACTGTGCATTATTGTATTACTTATTCATAGGGACAATGTGTATAGGTTTAAAGTACAACTACGTTCTTGAACTATGATATTCTTCTTAGAGAACCAGATTTTGATTCACGGCTTGTAGAGTATGACTGGTTTTCTGTGCACCATGGATCATTCCATTAACGATCACTTCTCAGTCAAGCTCTCAGAGCCTATGATTCAGCTGGGACTTTATTTACGTGCATTGAGGAGTTGCTTCTTCTTGTTATTAATTATCGATTGATATGTGTGGGCAGTGCAATTGTAGGGATATGTGCGACAGAGCTCATTATTCTTTGTCCAAAGAGTTGAAATGGAAGTAGTAGCCAGTGTACAGAGCATATTAACAGTACAAAACAAAGGTACAATTTGGTATTAGGATGTTCAGAAAGTCACTGGATTCTGTTCCGAAAAGCGTCTTGACAAAATTCCTGAATGAATTGTCAGTCATCAGACTGAGAAAGAATATAGCATATTTCGACAAAAGTAACAGTATTTTGGAGGTTGGTTATATTATGCAAATAAAGATACTACCGGTACGAGTTTATCACCCGGTTGCCTTCATATATGTGGGCATAAAAGCCTCACCTTCAGGTGTGACCGACCTCAGGTGTAGCCCATAGACCTAGCACTATCCCCAACTCCGTCACTGATGTATTATGCGCCTTTCGCTATCCAAATCTCTTAAGCAGGCCGCCTCCTCGCAAACTCCTCCAGATCCGTTCTCGTCGCGACCCCTAGCACGAATCGTCTGCGCTCATCAGTCACCACGGCAAATTCTTGCTTCCCATTTTCACCATTCTCCCCGCCGTTGAAGAACAGCTCGAGTTCTTCTAGTGGCGTTTGCATGGTGATCACTTGGTAAACCCTCCCCTTCCGTCGGAACTTGACCATGGCTTTGCTGACTTCGTCGGTCTCCTTGACCTTGCCATTTTCGAGAAGGATACGCAGGTGGGGTATAGACAGGTAGCCCAGCAAAGCTCGGTTCTCTGCCGCAACAACTGTCAGGTGTGTATAGTCCCTTTCAAACGCCGTTAAGAGAGCATACGATATGGGATCGGTGGGATTGCAGGATAAGGCACTGGGAGGGTCGAGATCTTCTACCGTTGCCTACATTGGTGTTAGTTTGGGTCCGTAAATCGTGGCAGGTTAAGTTATATTACACCGCGATATCTACTAGCAAGCTTCGAAATCGTTTGGCTACGTGCCGAAGATATTTCTGCCATGATGAGAAGCGGTCTATGGGTTGACGATGTTATCAGCGTTGTTGATGTTGGCAGATGCAGAAAAGTAAAAAGTCCGCAGGATAGACGAGATTATTGGACAACTCTATATATTCACTAGAATAACTTTCAATACAAATCTGCAGATACTGCTAAAGAACCGAGCCAAAGCATCTAATCTAATATCACAATTGTCATCTTGTAGCTCTAGAAACAGATATAAATTATATTCACTGTCTAATTTCTATGGAGGTTGGCGGGGTCAATTTAGACGTCATAACTCACAGGGTGTGCCAAGGTCGACTGGCTGAACAGAGCAACTTTTACAGTGCAATACCTATGTGCAACCATCAACTAGAGCCTCATTAACATAATTTTGACAACTTTGTCAAATTCTTGGGTCCTGATCCTGACCACAGGAACAAATTAGACTTGACTTGAGTATTACAATGTAACCAAGCACCAGCACACTCTTAAATTTGAGAAGCAACAAGCTGAACATACTCCTAGTGCATGACAGATGCGAATTGATATAAAGAACCAAAAGAACATTCACTCCTAGCATAAGTTCCTTAAACTCTTGCTCTGCAAATTAAGAATCAAGTAATAGACTCAAACTTCAAGAAACAAAAAGAAATACTATCTTAGTATCAAATTGTTTAATGCCGATTGAAATTAGAGTAGAGAAAATAGTATGTTAAATTTGTATGTTATCTTAGGCCAAGCCAGGATGCATCTAACTTAGCTCGCCAGCTATAAGAAGATTGTCATCTATTATCGTCATGTATATAATGAGATCAAAGTATTGTAAATCATGGCAAATTGTCATGTTTTTGGATACCATGACTCCTTTTCGAGAAGGGTTAGTAGAAAGGATTTGAGTACAAATTTATAGTCTACGATAGGAGTGAAAGGGTATAGATCAGTTTCTGCAACCTATAATACGTTTTCAATCTTACCAAGGATATGTAGAAACATGTTGTTTTCTACCAGTTCATTAGGCCGTGATAGGTCATTATCAGTCTCAGTTAAAGGCCTATGACATGTTATATTACATCTAACTAGACTTTCTGTGGAAAGTACTGCATATATCGGAATATGTAATGTCCCCAATTCCCATCGCCTTCTTCTTCCTCTGGTGGTGGCCCGGGAGCGTACTCATCTTAAGTCCACGTCCAAAGTCCCGGCAATCTTGAAACCGGACTTCTCATAAGCACCCCAAGCAGGTTCTGAGGAATGGACCCAGCAGTAGACATTCATCTTATCAGCAACAGAAGTCGCAAATCGAAGGAGTGCAGAGCCGACACCGCGCATCTGATATTTTGGCGCTGTCGTTAACCCTACAACTCGAATGACTTTCAACCCTTCTGGCTCAAACTTCCTGAGCCACCTCATGAGATCACCCCCTGTCAGTGACTCAAGACGCTTGATTGGATCCTCTTCATCAGAAGACGCAAACTTTCTCCAAGCACCTGCCCCTTTCACAGATTCGAGAGTGGATTGCTGTTGTTGGAGACTCAGCTCCACCATGGGTGTTACTTGATCGTGCTCTGCTAGAGGGGTCGTCTTCCCTTCCAAAGTTGGGACTTCAATTGGGTCAAAGTTCACAAATTTGAACCAGGCATGGCCCATGATCTCTCCAGTCTCATTGTCAACTGCTTTGATCAGCCGGCTATGCTTCAGATAGGCAGGGTCTGAAAAGTAATCAGACATATGAGATCGTGAAACATCCTCTAGATCGTAGGGAACTTTGGCAAGACCTTTCATTTGAGTCTGGCGGTCCACCAGAAACGCTTCAGCACTGTACTTTGCGAGGGTTGGGATATCCTCAAGCGTGACAGGAAATAGGGAGAAGGAAGTGGTGTTCGTCATGATTTGTGTATATCATTGAGCAGCTTTTGGGTAGCGGAGTAATATATGTTCATGATCAAGCAGGCACCAGCAATCATTCTGCTTAACTATTTATAGGAAGTACATGCAATGGCCCACATGGTCAGTAACATCCAACAGTATGAATTTATTCTTATCCTTGAATGGTATGTAGTGTTTCCAAACAATATCTTGGGTATACCTAAGGTTACCTCGCATAGCAGACCCACCTTCGAGATTTACTCGCCAGCTTTCCTCCAAGGATTTTGCTCCTTCATGTTCGTGGCCTATTTCAGACATCGTTCAGCAAGGTTGTGATTAAGATGCAACTTTTTATAGGCCTGGCAAATGAAGTATCTTCAAGTTTTTAAGTCCTTGCGCAGAATCCTCGTTGTGAGTGGCTCTGTGAGTTAACTTTGCGGCCATGAAACCATACGGTCTTTCTAACCATAAGATTCAGTTATACCCTCTCTTTAATCAATCGTTTCTTTGAGTATTCAAGCCGTGGGTTATGTAGGACGGTGGGTGGGCTATCGTAGAGGGTGATTCTCGAAGATACGTGCTAATTTGGTGCCAGGGAATTGATTTTGAAAGACTTAAAGGCTCTTGAAAGCTTAGGATCAAGATCCCTCAAGATTTCGATTTTTGGTACCTGTTGTAGTAGTGGCTTTGAAGACTCCCATCAGACTACATTTTGATTCTTATATGGTGAAATACTTAAAACTCGGGCTAATACGTATACCAATTGGTAGGTCACTTCTACTCGCTAGATCACGAGTATGAGGCACCGTCACAGAAGCTTCACTTAGTAGAATAGTACGAATGAAGACACAGTGGTGTATTGTACAGTTTTACGGTGAGTTTGGTGTCTGTGCAACTACAACATGGGGCGGGGTCAAATTCGACGTCACAAAGTGACAGGCTGTGCCAAGGCCAACTGGCTATCTAAGCTCCCTCCATTTCATCGATTCATCCTAATCTCCTTCATTTCTTGCAACGTCTGGTCCATCCACGAGAAGTTCTTGCGCTATTGAAGATATAGCGCTATTGCCTGTGAGCGTTGATTTGATTGATTTATACCACTTCACACACGTTTACCTCAATTCCAGCCTTGATCACCTTTTTGTTGATGAGTGTGACGGAGTTAAATTATTAAGTGCGAAATAATACCTTCCAATTACATCTGTTCTGGAAGATCCCCTTTCCTATGTTTTTGTTATCATCATTGTTTCATTATCTTATTTATTGTATCGAATGAGTTTCTGCAACATTTGTTTCAACCTGGCACTTACATGAGTTTCTAAGGACCCGAATAATGCCTCTCTTTCCGAACTACGATACTCTTCACGATGTCTTCTATCACAAGACTGGGAGACCATCTGCTGTCTTAAGAAGCCAAAAGTCGAACTCCTCGTCTTCCATGCGAACTCCCCCTCCAGCTAGCCATGATCTTTATACTGCGTGGTCAGTCGTAGACGACGCCAAAAACAAAGCCAATGCTTTAAGCGCGGAAGCTACCAAGGAGTTTGACAAAGCTAGTGCCAAAGCTCAAGCTAAGGCAGGTCATATTGAGTTATATTCTGCGAAATACTATGCAGCTTGCACTTTCGGTGGACTACTTGCATGCGTAAGTATATCTGGAGCTTAGCAGTTGCATTGAGCATATCTTAACATTAACAGGGCCTCACTCATACCGCCGTTACCCCCCTTGATCTTGTGAAATGTCGTCGACAAGTGGATTCTAAGATGTATACTGGCAATTTCCAAGCCTGGAGTAAAATTGGCCGAGCCGAGGGTTTCCGTGGAATCTATACAGGATGGAGTCCTACATTTTTCGGATACTCCGCTCAGGGGGCATTCAAATACGGAGGATATGAGTTTTTCAAGAAATGGTACTCGGATCTGGTTGGTGCAGAAAATGCATACAAGTATAAAACTGGTCTATATCTGGCAGCTTCAGCTTCAGCAGAGTTCATTGCTGATGTAGCACTCTGCCCTTTCGAGGCCGTCAAGGTCAGAATGCAGACAACTATTCCACCTTTCGCAAGCGGTACCGTGAGTGGGTTAAACACCATGTAAGTATGTTTTTGCTTATATTGGAGATTGCAGCCGCGTGCTTACACTATATTATCTCGTATCAGATACTAGCGGACTTTTGATTCTAACATTTATATAGTATTGCTAAAGAAGGTACCGCCGGTCTATACAAGGGCTTGTATCCATTATGGGGTCGTCAAATTCCATACACCATGATGAAGTTTGCGTCTTTTGAGACAATCGTTGAAATGATCTACGATCGCCTTCCAGGCCAGAAGTCTGACTATAGCAAAGCTGCCCAGACAGGTGTTTCTTTCACCGGTGGTTATTTGGCAGGTATTCTTTGCGCGATTGTGTCTCATCCTGCAGATGTCATGGTCTCTAAACTTAATGCCAACCGCCAATCCGGTGAGGCTTTTGGAGCTGCTATGGGACGTATCTATAAGGACATTGGATTCAAGGGTCTATGGAATGGTCTGCCGGTGCGCATTGTGATGATAGGGTATGGAAATCACTCGGTTCTTCGAATTTACACTTACTAATGATTGTATTTAGAACTCTAACCGGACTCCAGTGGATGATATACGTAAGTGTTCTTAATAACTTGGTCGTCTAACATATTGATGCTTGTGTAGGACTACTTCAAGATTTTCATGGGACTTCCAACCACCGGTGGTGCAGCTCCTCCACCTCAGAAGGAATGAACATTGACGCCCCCTAATGGGAGAGCACGGAGTAGTGGATGCATATAGCCAGCTTGTGATGTGTATTGTGTATACGGAAATCAGATTTCAGATCTTTTTCTTAATTCAGCTGTGATCTATTGAGAACCGCTTGTTGGTTACCAACCGTACCCATCATGCTCAGTTCGTGATGTGAATTAGATAGTCACCCGTGAATAGCTTTTTAAATGTTCATTCTCACATGCTTCCCAAGACTCAATGGTTCATAAATGTTCATATTGCAAACACGACACAATTGGGTCAACCAGATGAGGTTTTCGAAGTGAGCTAATGGATCGGGCTGATCTTGAGGCATAGAGTGGATGTTTCTCGCAAGACTTGAAGGCGTTTTAAATTGACTAGAGGTTGCAGTGCAGCGTTCCGGTGGAGATTCAGACATGCAACAAAATCTTTGAGAGTCGCTAGTTATATGAATATCTGGTGTATGAGTCGTCCGAAGGGGTGCATTAAACATCATCCACTTCCCGCTCCCACTTTGCGTTGAGCATGACACCATCTCCTGCATACATACTTTATATATCGCAGCACTGGTATGTTGAGACTCTTTTGGCACGTGTGGGTTTACCAGCAAAGTACTGGAAGCAGCTCTCTCTCTCTCTCTCTCTTACGCACAACCACTTGCCGTTGGATGGCTTTCACTCCTCACGTCCAGTCGCAGCAACATTTTAGGTTTTGGGTTTTTCCGGACATCAAGCGGGTCAGTAGTACTTGCATCGTGTTGACATGAGCTAGAGCATAAGCTAGTCATGCAACACACCCTTACTCGGTCAGGTACATCTGGGATGTCTGTTCAGTGTACAGTATGTTATTACCTCCGTATTCCAGAAGGGAGTTGATAGGCGAGCATTCGCAGCAGAGATAAGGGATGGAGGGCTTATCACCCCCGAGTATGACCACAGCAAATCACCACACTATACTGAACTACTTGGAGTTATATAAGGTTTGTGCCTTACGTTGAACGCTCCTCGCTGTGCATAGCGTCTACATTGCGTCATGGCTCTATGTGTCTAAATCAAACAATCATCCAGTACCAGAAATCACCCAGAATCGCCTTGAAACCCCCGCATCGTGCTTTGAAGTTGCTTGTTCGTGACTCAAAATCATCTGTCACCAGATTTCCAGAGTATCAACAGCCCCCCAACCCATTGCAAGCCACGCCCTTCGGTACGTACCAATCACCCACCCCAATGTTCTGCTTGTACCAGGCTCTTCCCTTGGAGACCAATCTCCAGCCTGCTCAGCATGATGGCTGGATGCACGGTGGAAAGCAAGCCAAGTCCAAAGCCTGGCGGGCAGTGGCACCATCCTCTGCCCATAATACAAGCATATCCCAAACACCACTGCGCAGGCTTGACACTTTTCTTCTTTTTGTACGCCATCTTCTGATACTTCGCAAGTAGGTGAAGCAATACACATACCAACAACGTTCCAAACACCAGGACAAATAAGCAAGTCTAGCATAATGTCTACCCCTAGAAAAAGTGCAGAAGTGAGCCACGGGCGTGGAGGTGGGTTTCTCAGCTTTTGCTGCCTTGATGGTAGTGGTCACTAATATGCAATATAGGAGCTGGAAACATCGGGGTTGACTCGACCGTGTATGCCAATTCTCATTCGGGGTGTTTCGTTATGGAGAGGGTATTCTAACAGGCTATAGGTACGGCGATGGAGAAGTTGTCAGGCAGGGAGTCGCAGGTGATCATGGCGACGGAGCCTTCAGCACCGGTCGTGGAGGAGTAGCCAACATTGGTTCACCAGGACTTCCCGCTACAAAGCGCAACGACGAAATTCACATCCCCGATGCTGCGCTTCGTCCCAGCATGGAAGATCAAACTTACCACACGGGACGTGGTGGAGGGGGCAATCTCCATAGACCAAACGGGGAGCCAGCAGTGAAGAAGCAGGAGGGTTTGGCCGATAAGCTGAAGAATAAGCTGTTCAAGAAGAAGGTTGCCAAAGAGGAGACAGCTACCCCTACCACTGTCGCTCCCACTGCCACAACCACTACCACTACGACCTAGTTGGATGTAGGTGTCGCGGTGATATAGCGCTGGAGAGGGATGATTTTGGAATCGTACGTGCTTATGTTGAAAAGAAGAGGAGTTTGGAGGACTTTCTTGATACCAAATTTGTGCATTGTTTTGTTTACTGCACATAGAATCATCTAATTTGCTACCCACTTTGATAGAGAATGAAGCTTATTATATGCATATGGGTATGCAGTGCGAACTTAGTATGGACACTTACCTCAATTCTGGCGATGACCTAGTAAGGCGTAGATATAATTATCTCTTGCGGGTCTGATTGTTGACTGACGGAGGATTCTTTGCAAAGGGAGAAGAGCATGGGTCACACACGATTAGCGTGAGGACTGCTTACTTAGGTATTTGGGTACATTTGCCATTTCCCCTCGGTATCGCAATCCTTCCAATTACTTCGACAGGTCTTATTTTTGCCGTAACGCTCCTTTATCTCCTTCAAGCGGTTCATTGAGATACAATTCATCACCCGGCAATCGGCGCCTGAGGTGGCAGGAGGACGAGAGAAATAATTTACACGAGAGCGCCATTCTGCGTCAACCCAACCTCCCACCTAGCCCAGCTTTGCGACAACTCACCAGTCAACCCACCAAACATTCGTAGCACGCAAAGCTGTCCGCCGGAACTCGTGCCTCAATTTTATGAACTATCAGTCCCTAGCCATGGCACCAAAACATGGACTCGGGGCCGAAGAGACTCTAGCAAAGCGCGTTAAGAGCTCGGAGACACCAGCGTCACGATCTGCCACGCCCGCAGACGCCCTTGCCAAAGTCGCCTTTGAGGTGCACTACCCACAAATCCCACCGAATTCCAAGCGCAAGCTGTCCAAGGCGGAGGAGGAGATTGCGGAGCATGCTGAGTTCCAGGTATCGCCGTTTACTGGTGTTGCGAAGGGCGCGTGGAAGGAGGGGGAGCTGGATCAGCATTTCTCCATTACGCCTTGGAAGGAGTGGAATGACATGAAGAAATATAACAATTTCATCAGTGAGCTACTCCTGAGACCATGAAGAATGCATGCGCCCAAAGATGATTTGCTAATGGAATGATTTAGTACAAGGCGAAGTCTACAAAAATAATCACTACGTCTATGTTCGGGGAGAAAAGACCCCCAAGCGTCCGCATGAGGAAAACGACAAAGACTTCTGGGTTGCGAAAATCCTGCAAGTGAGGGCGGCGAATGCACAAAACGTTTATGCCCTTGTATCATGGATGTACTGGCGTGAAGAGCTACCTCCGCCCGCGACGCGAACTGCAGATATGGTGTACGCGAACAGTGGACAGAGGAAATACCATGGGAATTATGAATTAATTGCGTCAAACTACATGGAAGTTTTGGATGTGTTATCTTTTGCCGGGAAGGCAGATGTGTTTCATTGGGAAGAGGAGGACGATCAGTTACAGTCTAAGTTATACTGGAGGCAAACATTATGCCGAGAGACAAAGGAGTTATCTGTAGGTTTGACCGGCTCTCACTAGGCGTTGAATTTTACTAACAAACATAGCGAATCCGAGAACATTGCATTTGTAAAGGTCACTTTAATCCCGAAGTAGCAATGGAGATCTGCGACAACCCTGCATGTCGAGTCTGGCTTCACGATGAATGCATAATTGACGATGTCCTTACCAAAGCCTACAAAACGATCCTAGAGGAAGACGGACACGAGATGAATGGTACCGCGAAAATGAATGGGCGCAAGCCAAAGAACAAGGCGTGGAAGGGGAAATTATCGGGCAAGGTCAAGACGCAGAACGGTCATACGATTGTATCCATCACAGACATCCGGAAAGAGGGCGATGCGCGTGAGCCTTGGGACGAGAGGGTTTCTTGCTTGAAGTGTGGAGAGATGCTTGAATGAGCAAGTTTGCCCGCCTGCATTCAACGGGGGTTGTGAGAGTGGTCACTACAGAAAGAGAGGAGGATTGGATGGCTTCTTAGACAGAAGTATATACCCACAGTCCGGACCTCTAGTTCACGGGCCGCGCAAGGTCAGAGAAGGCCAGTAATCCGTCCAAACAACAGCCACTCGTATACTGTCAGCAACGCGGCTCACCCCGTCCTGTTTCGGCGTCCCCTTTGTTTTTGTTTTGTTTTGTGTGTTATTGGAATTTAGCACTCGGCGCACGGCGTTCACTTTTTTTATTCGCACTTACACACACAGTCATATAGTCGATCGATTTTCTTGCCCCACGAGCGGCCTAGCATATTTTTCTTCCCCCTCCCCCC
>Ga0247810_10000368_pt1 | contig 56241 bp, 53 predicted proteins | sample UWRJL119311C1_FD_179918 | JGI IMG/M metagenome (GOLD analysis project Ga0247810, IMG submission 179918) | Plant litter microbial communities from Arlington Agricultural Research Station in Wisconsin, United States - UWRJ-L119-311C-1 | ecosystem: Environmental > Terrestrial > Plant litter >...
ACACTGAAAGCTGATTACAAGCATGAGCTTGTTGGCGAACGATTGCTGACAACGCCTTCTCATTACGCTTACTTTAAAATTGCAGAAGGTTGTGACCGCCCGTGTTCTTTTTGCGCCATTCCATTGATGCGTGGAAAACACGTTTCTACCCCGATCGAGCAATTGGTGAAATCCGCTGAAAGTCTTGCCGCACAGGGAGTGAAAGAAATTCTGCTGATTGCCCAGGACCTTACGTATTACGGCCTGGATATTTATAAAAAACGCAACCTGGCTGAGCTGATCGACAAACTGGCAGCCGTTGAAGGAATCGAATGGATTCGCCTTCATTATGCATTTCCCGCAGGTTTCCCGATGGACGTGCTCGACGCGATGATCCAGCATCCAAAAGTTTGCAATTATCTGGATATGCCTCTGCAGCACGGTTCCACGAAAATTCTGCAGTCCATGCGACGTGGAATTACCCGTGAAAAAACCGAAGCGCTTGTCAATACGATCCGTGAAAAAGTTCCCGGAATTGCTATCAGAACAACCATGATCGCCGGTTACCCGGGAGAAACAGACGAAGAGTTCAAAGAAATGTACGACTTCGTTGAAAGAATGCGCTTCGAGCGTTTGGGGATCTTTACCTATTCACATGAAGAAAATACGCATGCTTACTCACTCGATGACAGTGTTTCCGAAGAAGTGAAACGCGAGCGCGCAGATGCCATTATGGAGCTGCAATCCGGTATCAGTTACGAATTAAACCAGGAAAAAATAGGAAAAACATTCAGAGTACTGTTTGATCGCGCTGAAGGTGATTACTTCATCGGGCGTTCCGAATTCGACTCTCCGGAAGTTGACAATGAAGTACTCGTCAAAAAATCGGAAGGATACGTTCGGATCGGTGATTTTGCAGATGTTCAGATTACCTCGGCAGATCATTATGACCTCTACGGAAAACTGATCTGAAAGAAGACAAATTGACAGGAACGGCTGCATCTTAAGAAGTGTGGCCGTTTTTTAGTTTGCAAAAAACAGGTATATTAGTCGAATGGACATCCAAAACCGACTCCTCGAACAATTAAAGGCCAAGTTACCTCACGACACCTCGCTTGGCCGCGTACTGATGGACGAACTGGACCTTTCCAGGGATTCGGCCTACAGGCGTGCAAGAGGTGAAACAGCCCTGAAACCCGAAGAAATCCAGCTGCTTTGCTCCAAGTATGAATTGTCGATCGATAAGATCATCGGTATCTCGGGCAAATCAGTTGTTTTTCAGTACAACCCGATTCAGCGGGGCGAGTTTTCCTTCGATGGCTACCTGTCGGGAATACTTGAAGGATTCCGCAGGATGAGTGCACAGCGATCACAGAAGCTTTACATCTCCAATCTCGATCTGATCGTTTTTCAGTTGCTGAACTTCCCGCCGCTCATGCGGTTCAAGCTGCTTTATTTTGCAAAGTGCTACCTCATGCTGCCAAGCCTACAGGACGTAAAGTTCCACAAAGACTGGAAAGAAAATATTTCGACCGAATACATGACAGAGATCCTTCAGAAGTATGTGAAGATCCCAAGTGTTGAAGTGATCGGCTTCGAAGCTGGAAAAGGCCTCATCCGTGAAATCGTTTCATTTTACGAGCTCGGGCACTTCGAATCGAAAGAAGATGCTTTGTTCCTCCTTGATGAGGTTGCCCGCCTGACGACTCACCTGAAAGAGCAGGCTGCTATAGGAAGAAAATTCATCGTTAATCAGCCTGTTGTGACCGAAGACGGCAATTACAGCATGCACCTTCACCAGACTTACCTGCAGGATAATACCTTTATCGCGGAAACGAATGCCTACCGGATGCTTTATATCACGCACAACATGATCAATTACCTGTACACGATCGACCAGGATTATGTGAATAAATCATTCAGCGTATTCCAGACCATGCTGAAAAGCTGCGCAAATATTTCCGGTGAAAATCAACGGATGCGCAACGGTTTTTTCGAGCAGGTTGAAAACTTCACCACCAAGGCACGAGAGCGCATCGAGCAAAATGAGCTTTTCTGATTGCTAACATACATTTCAATTTTCAATTCTTGGAAATGATCAACGGTGAGTGCTTATTTTTGCCGGCGATACTATATTGAATGAAACTTTTTTCACTTTCAGACAACCTTTTGTTTTCAGCTTTGGTAATGATAAAAAAAGAGCTGAAAAGCAGTTTGAAAAAAGAGTAGTAATTTGAAAAGTATCCGGCGTTTGGAGGAGCGCCGGATTCGAATTGAAGATTGTAGAATGAGAGCATTCGCGTGATAACGAAGGACATACTTGAGAAATTTAAAAAAGGTGACCGAAAGGCTTTCGACACCGTCTACTCTGCTTTTTCGGCGGGCATGTACGGTGTTTGCCTGCGCTATACACGTTGTGCAGACGATGCCCAGGACGTGCTCCAGGAAACATTCATCCGGGTTTACAAGAGTTGTGGTCAATATTCATTAGACAAACCGCTTGCAGCCTGGATCAAAACAATTGCCGTCAACGCTGCATTGACGTACATCAAAAAAACGTATCGCTTCGAGCTGCATGAAGATGATACTTATTTTGATGAACAGCAGGAACCGGAGCTGGCAACAGACGACCGGGAACTGCTGAAGCGTCAGCTCCTCGAACTACTGAATAAACTACCTGACGGTTACCGAACCGTGTTCAATTTATTTGTGATCGACAACCTGACTCACAAAGAAATTGCCGGGTATCTCGGTATTTCTGAAAACACGAGTAAAACTCAATATTTCAAGGCGAAACGAATGATCCAACAACTGCTTCAAACTGAAAAAGTACGCACATGAAAGAGGAAAACGACATAGAACAGCTGTTCAGGTCTTCTTTTGAGGACTTTGAAGTAGCGCCTCCTGCGGAAGTGAAGGCTGCTATCGATCAGAAGATCGGTGGTAAAGGAAAGCGTGGTGTGTGGCTGTTGTTCGGCTTATTGCTGCTGCTTTGTACGACCTCGGTGATAGCGATCACGTTGTTTGGTACCGGCCATCGCGAACAAACTGCTCAGAATAGCAACGGAGCCGAAAGTAAGGATTCTTCAGGATCGGTAAGCGCTTCACGGGGAAAGATAACGCCTGCTTCATCTGAAAAGAACACTGCTAAACCGGCTTCGGTGAATAATTCATTCGCGCAGCATTCCGGCCCTGGTATTCAACGGCAGGAAAAAAACAATGCTGCCGTAAAAAATAAAGGAACTGGTCAGAAAGATCCGAACACAACAGGAACACTACTTACAGGGAACCAGGCAACAGGGGATAATCCCGGACCAGCGACTGAAGTCATTGCTTTGCCTTCGAAAGCACTCAATGCTTTTGCTGCGGTTGATCCAATCCGGGAGGCCATGGATCCATTTGGTGAAAAGATGAGTTCCCCGCCGAAAGATCCGAAGTGGATGCTTTCTTTCTATGGCGGCCCGAACTTCGGAATCAATACAACTGTTGACACCTCTAAAATCGCTGAGCGGCCTTCTTATTTGCTTTCGCTGGAGATCAGTCGCTATTTCGGAGCGTATGCAGTGAGTACGGGATTAGGATACGGAAGGCGGGCAGATAAATTCACCACTTCTACTTTTACGGTTGACAGTACTCAGTGGATCGATTCTATCCCGATTTACAACGGGACCGGAGACACGATCATTGGCTACAATTACATTACCGTTTTCGATACGACTCAGCATCATACTTATTACAATCGCCTGGTGGGAGTGAGCGCTTACAGTTTGCCGATCTATGTGAGCCGGCAGTTCCATTTCGGTTCAACGCCATGGGGAATGCAGGTTGCAGCGGGAGCGGTTTTCAATCTGTACAAAACGATCTATCTTTCGCCTGATCTCGACGGTTCTATTCTCACCTACAGGAGTTTTGGCGTAAATGCCGTTGTCCGGGCTCATGCGACCTATGAGTGGAACAAGTTCCTGTTCAGCGCGGGAATTACCGGTGGTTACGATTTCATGCCGGCAGCTGTTCTGAACGGAGCTGATCGCAGACGTTACTATTTATCGCCACAGGTTGGTATTCACTGGAAATTCTAGATCGCCACTGCAACGCTGAAGATCTGTGCATTCAATTCGTCATTTGCCGTTGTTTCTGGGATGATAGGAAATAATAGCTTCCCGGAGAAAACGCTGGTCGAGATGGGTATAGATTTCCGTCGTCGTAATGCTTTCATGTCCGAGCATATCCTGAACGGCGCGTAAATTGGCTCCTCCTTCGATCAGGTGTGTTGCAAACGAATGCCGAAAGGTATGCGGGCTTATATTCTTCCGGATCCCGGCAAGCGCCGCATAGTTCTTAATCAGCGTAAAGATCATAACACGGGTCAGTTGCGCGCCGCGCCTGTTCAGGAAAACGATGCTTTCGTGCCCTTTTTTGATGGGAAGAAAGGTCCGGTGGTTTCCAAGGTAGATCCCGACTTCTTCTATTACGCTCGGGCTCACGGGAACCAATCTTTCCTTGTTTCCTTTTCCAATTACGCGAATAAATCCTTCTTCGAAATAGCAATCCTCCAGTCGCAAGGTCACCAGCTCACTTACACGCAATCCGCAGCTGTAAAGCGTTTCGATCATGGCTTTATTGCGCTGGCCTTCCGCTTTGCCCATATCGATCATTTCGATCATCCTGTCAATTTCTTCGATCGTTAGCACTTCGGGAAGCTTTCGCCCGATTGCGGGCATATCCAGGTCTTCTCCCGGATCGTCCTTGCGAATATCTTCCAGGATCAGGAACCCGAAGAATTGCTTCCAGCCACTGATAATGCGCGATTGTGAGCGGGCGCTTAAACCGAGGTCGAACAATTCGGCAATAAATCCTTTGAGATCTTCCGTCGAAACAACTGACGGAGACAGGTTCCGGGCTGTACAGAATTCGCGGAGCTTGTCCACGTCCTGCTGATAAGCAAGAATGGAATTTTCCGCCAGGCTTCTTTCGATTTTCAGGTAATGAACAAATTGCTTAATATAGCGTTCCCAATCGTGCATATATGAAATTGCTGATAGTTAATGGCCCTAATTTAAATCTTCTGGGCACACGTGAGCCACAAATTTACGGTAATCAGTCGTTCACCGACTACCTGGAAGGCCTGCGGAAGCAATTTTCCGGAACGATCGATTATGTTCAATCGAATGTGGAAGGCGAGCTTATCAACGAATTGCAGGCTTCGGCTCACGACGGCATTATCCTGAACGCCGGTGGCTATTCCCACACGAGCGTTGCTATCCGCGATTGCATTGCTTCGATCGCTGTTCCGGTGGTGGAAGTTCACATCAGCAACCTGGCGCAGCGGGAAGAATTCCGACATAATTCACTGATCACAGCCGTTTGCACAGGATCTGTTATGGGATTTGGAATGAAGGGCTATGAACTGGCGGTTCAGTCGTTTTCCATCAGCCGCTGATTCAGTTTTTCAAAGCTTTTGACCTTCTGAATGAATTTGGCGTAAAGCACGCTTCCCCGGTATTTCCCGATGATGGCTTTTTGTTTCAGGTGCTTGTATTTCCTCCGTTCGCTTACAGATGAGAAGAACAGCCAGTAATAAGAGACATGAGAGCTGAGAACGGCCCAGAAATGGCGGAATTGTCCTTTGAAAAGAAAAACCAGGGCAGCAATTCCATCCAGTGAAAGCCTTCTGAACATCATCCAGAACAGGAAGCCCTGGTGGTTTTTGTGGATCATCAGCAAGCTGTTGCGGAAATTGAGGTAGGTTTTCCTTGGAGACATGTAGCTGAGAGTTCCGCCGCCAACGTGATAAACGACTGAAGAAGGCACCGCTTTGAACCTGTAGCCCATTCGCTGAGCCCGCCAGCAAAGATCGATCTCTTCCATGTGGGCAAAGAAACGCTCGTCGAGCGCCCCGGCTTCCCAGTAAACGGACGAGCGGATAAGCATACAGGCCCCGGTTGCCCAGAAAATATCCGTTTCGTAATCGTACTGACCGTGGTCCTGTTCGATCTCGTCAAAAAGGCGTCCGCGGCAGAACGGAAAATAGTAATGATCCATGTAGCCGCCGCCTGCTCCGGCATGCTCGAATTCAGCTCGCCTGTTGTAAGCTTTAATCTTCGGCTGACAACCGGCAACTTTCGGATCTTTCATTGCATTCAGCAGCGGATCAAGCCAGCCTTCAGTTACTTCGACATCGCTGTTGAGCAGCATGTAAAATTCAGCTTCTACTTTCTTCAGGGCGTCGTTATAGCCTTTTGCGAAGCCGCCGTTCTCTTCATTGACGATCAGCTCTACACCGGGATAGTTTTCTTCCAGGTAAGCGACAGAATCGTCCGTTGAAGCATTATCGGCCACAATAACGCGGTAAGGCTTTGAAAAAGCGGTTACAGAAGGTAAAAATTGTTCTAAAAACTTACGTCCGTTCCAGTTAAGGATGACGATAGCCAGATCAGGATGTTCCATGAACGATTATCAGTATTGGCGGTAATAGTAATTGCTTTCCCCGCCGTAGTGGTCTACATTTCCATCACTCGGATTGTCCATGTTCTGGTTAGGGTTATTGCGTTTCGAAAGCACCTGCTGCCATCTTAAATTCTGCTGTTCCCCGATCAGGTCCGAATGCAGCAGCCTGTAGCCGTTGTTTACCAGATCGGGATTGTAGAATATGAATCGCTTGTTGCTGTATACTTTGATCTTGTAATAGTGCCAGATCTCGTAAGGGTATTCCGACGGAGAGTTTTCTTTAACTATCAAACTGTTCGGAGGACCGTATTGCAGGTAAACACGTCCGCGATCGGTTTCATAGCCAGCCTGGAAATTGCTGCTGTAAAGACGTTCGACAAGCTGTACCTGTTTTTTGTAATCCAGCCACGCATTGCTCGCGTTGGTTCCTGAAGTTTGCAGCCAGAACTGCTGAATGTGCTTGCGGGCCATTTCTTTATCGCCTGCTTTGATGGTCGAAATGATGTTTTTTGCTTCTGCCGGCCGCGCAATAGGGATCAGGCTTCCAAGGTAATATTCGAGGGAATCGTCGGTGATGGAAGCCTGGAAAGAAGGATCCAGAACGATGGTCGCAACATCCGTAAACTGTTCGAGCTCATTGATCCGTTCGAAATAGTAGCTGGCGCTGGTTCCGTGCTGCTCGTTTTTCGGGTCTACAATGGAAAGCTCCAGCCTGTAGGATCCCGAAGGAAGCTTTGAAATATCCAGCTTCCGGAGAACAGGAACGACATGGTCTTTTTGCAGCTTGGTATAGCGCGTATAGCTATCCATTTCTTTATTGGTGGTGGTGCTCACGATCTTCTGGCGAAGCGCAAAAATAGAATCGATGATCAGCTCCGAGTTGTAGACTTCAACATAGAACGGCATGTTGGTGAGCTCGGCAGGATAGAAATTGGAAATGCGGGGCAGAATATCATAACCGCTTTTAGAGAAAAGGGTAGGAGTTGCGGCGGTTGGAACGGCTACTTCTGCGATCATGATATCGGAAAGCGCCGGCTTGCCTGAGTAATTAGGAACCTGAACATCTACTTTCCCGATCAGCGGATCAGCAAGACTTACGATATCCTGGAGCGAAATATTAACGACATATTTTCCCGGAACGAGTGCCACGCGCTGAAGATCGAAAAAGTCTTCAATGATGGAATCGCGCATTACCGGGCTTTCCAGCACATAAGCATCCCGGTGCACGGTGTCCCCGAAAGCGTTTTCAATAAAGACGCTCACGGAAATATTTGCCTGTAGTCCGCCTTCAACGCCTTTGTAGTGAATGGTGTTTCCAACGTATTGAAAATGAAGCTCGGCATACGAGCCTGACTCCGGAGCAAAATAAGTTTTCTGATCAACGTATGCTGTCAGTTTAACTGCATTCTGACCAATAACGGACCCTCCGAAGGAAAAAAGGCAAACTGTCAGCGCAAGAAATAATCGTGTCATGAATCTCAATTGAGTGTTAAAGATAGGCATTCTGTATGTGAATTGTTCCAACCTGCTTCGGGTTTCAATTTTTCATTGATTCAATGGTCTTGATTTTCAGTTGACAAGTAAAAAAGTCTGCTTTTTTTTCGAAAGCCCCTTGCGGGGAATGAAAGTATTAGTAATTTTGGCCCGGAGAATTGGCAGAGTGGTCGATTGCGGCAGTCTTGAAAACTGTTGTACCGCAAGGTACCGTAGGTTCGAATCCTACATTCTCCGCTGAACATTGAAACCCGTACGACATAGTCGCTGCGGGTTTTTCTTTTCCGGATAATTTGTTATTCAGCCGGATGCATGATTGCGATCGAAGATTCTAACTGATCCGAAAGAAGCAGCCGTATACTTCCAATTCCGGAATTTTTTTAATTTTTTTTATTTTGCTCCAGCTATTTCACAGGGGATTATCTCCAGTTTAACACTTATGGAATGTATCTCAGGTATAAGGCAAGTATAAGGAAGGTATAAGGGAAGTACGGCTTTGATACGGCTTATGTACGGCTGAAGTACGGCTTTGCCTCCTTCGAAAATCGTTGTGTGATCTTTTAAATTAACTTCATAACATATTTTTAAGCTTATAGTTAAATACCTATAAACTATACTTGTATGATCAGGCTTTGGACACTGGAAGTGGTAACTTAGATTATTAACTTTTACGTCATGAAAATAGAGCACGTCATCGAAAATTCCAGCGGACATTTTACAGCAGTTGAAAACGACAGAGAAATTGGTCTGATGACCTACACACGATCCGGGGAAAACAAAATTTCTATTAATCACACGGAAGTCAATCCGGCATATGAAGGCAAAGGCATAGGACATTCGCTCGTAATTGAGGCTGTTCGGTATGCCCGTGAAAATCACCTGAAAATCCTTCCGCTTTGCTGGTTCGTTCGATTAATACTCAATAAAACACCTTCTTTTAAGGATGTTCTGGCCTGATCCGGGCCAATTATCTTCCTGATCGGGCAATGGCTGATCCGATAAAAAATGCTACATTTCGGTTACTAATTTAAGTATATGATAATTGATCAGTTTGACCAGGAAAGTAAAGGTCATTTTACCGCAACAGAAGATGGAATCCGTGCCGGGCGCATGACTTATTCATGGGCAGGGAACGATAAATTCATTATCGATCACACGGAAGTAAATCCTGAATTCAAGGGCAGGGGAGTGGGTAAATTACTCGTACTGGAAGCAGTGAAATTTGCCCGTGAAAAACAGCTCACGATCATTCCGCTTTGTCCTTTTGCCAAAAGTGTATTCGACCGGAATGACGATCTGTCGGATGTGCTCGATCAACCCGTTCCATGACGGATCGCAGTGTCCTGGCGAGATGACCGGTTTTGCCATCTAACAACTGGGGTAATCCCGGAAATTTCAAAATTGTGCCTTCCCACGGGCCGATGTATTAAAGATGAGGCAAAAATCTCCTTTAAAAAACCTGCTGGCGCTTCTTGTCAGCTCCAGTGTGATCATCTATTCGTTTCGCTGTGTGATCGGATTCATTATCGGTTACTCGATCTATGTCGGACTTCCGGATTATGAAGGCTACTGGACACTCCTTTCGATCCTGCTGGTACTGACTCCTGAAGATAAGGATGCCAGGCGCCTTTCGATCGAACGTATGAAGGCCAACCTGATCGGATCTTCCGTTGCGCTCGTATTGTTCCTGATCCACAAGCCCAACCTGCTGATCATTCTCCTTGGCGTGATGGTCATTATCATTGTTTGCTACGGGTTGAACCTGCTGAATGTGGCGAGAACGGCCATGGCAACGCTTATTATCGTACTTATTTACGAACAGGAAACGACTTCCTGGCTTGGAGCCGTTGAGCGACTGATCTGTGTGGTAACCGGCTGTGTGATCGGTTTGGGGATTACGCTTTCCACGGCGTGGATGATCGAGAAAATAAGAGCGGCGCTGGGTAACTAGGGAATTGAAACAGTAGTCGGAGTTGTTACATTTTAACGCAAAGTCCGCTGAGAGCTATTGACAAGCTATGCATCACGCCAGCGGGCGGACGAGTTGCTATGTGTTTTGAGGACGCGAAGGAGGTTGACCTATTTCCTCCTCGTTTTTACAGCCGTGAAGGAGAAACGCCGTACTGCTTTTTGAAAGAATAGGAAAAGTGCGAGAAGTTCTCAAATCCCACCTCCAGGTAAACATCCGAAGGCTTGTTGCCTTTCCTGATCAGTAAATGTGCTTCTTCCAGTCTTCGCTGCTGCAGCCATTTTCCCGGCGGAGCGTCGAATACTTTACCGAAATCCCGTTTAAAGGAAGCCAGGCTTCTCCCGGTAAGCTGTGCAAAATGCGAGGGAGAGACGTTGAAGTGAAAATGCTGCTGCATGAACTGCTCAAGGTCGATCTTATAAGGCTCGCTGAAATCGAACAGGAAATCCTTCCATTGCGGATCATTCTTCAGCAGCAATTCGATGGCTTCCCTGGTTTTCAGCTCCGACAGGGAAGTAGTCAGGTATTCCGGTTGGTCGAAATAAGGAAGCAACGATTCGAAAAAACTGCTGATAAACGGATCCGGCTCCATCAATGCGATTGGATTCCCGGTGTAACGATCCGATGGCTCTATATTGTTCTGAATACTGTATTTCTGTAATGTTTCCCTGTCGAACAGGATGTTGAGCGCCAGGAATTGTCCTCCTGGAGGCGGAACCTTCAGCGATTTCACCAGCTGATTTCGTCTTACCAATCCCGTTGTTCCTGCTTTGCAAACGTGCATTCCTTCTGCTGTTTCGAAGCGAACTTCCCCCGAAACGATGAATCCCAGGGAATGCGCGGAAGTGTACTGCTCATTTCCGCGCTGTTTCGAGTCCGCGCAGGAACACAGTAAATTATTCAGAATAATATCGTTGCTGCCCATAGTGCATGAAGATAAGGATTTACCACTTAAACGGGCTCATGATCACTTTGTCGAACAGGCGATCGCTGAGGATCTTCCTGAGAAAAAGCAATGGTTTTGCCAGGTATCCTGCGGTGTAGCGTGCTTTGGGCTTTCGTTTGCCGAGCACTTTCAGGATGAGCTCGGAAATGGTTGAGGTGGGCCACATTTTCTTCTGCCCTTTAACGGCAAGGTCGGAAAACTGACTGACGAGTTCCTTATAGGCGCCTTTTCCCGAAACGTTCACCATTGATTCGTGCATAATGCCTGCCCATTCGCTCTGAATTCCTCCGGGCTCGATCACGATCACATCAATTCCGAAATGCCTGACTTCGTTGCGCAGGCTATCGCTCCAGCCTTCCATGGCGAATTTGCTGGCGTGGTACCATCCTCCGAGCGGCGTTGCAAATTTTCCGCCGGTGGAAGAAATGTTGAAGATCTTCCCGCTTTTCTGTTCCCGCATTCCCGGAAGCACAAGCTGCGTGAGCCTTGCCGCGCCGATTACATTCACTTCCAGCTGGTAGCGGGCATCTTGCATGGAAACATCTTCCATTGCTCCGTAAGAACCGAATCCTGCGTTGTTAATGAGCACATCAATTCGTCCTTCTGCTGCCAGAACGGTGTTCACTCCGCTTATCATCGATTCGTCGTTCGTTACATCCATTGCCAGGATCCTGATGCCGGCTTTCTGCATTTCTTCCATGCGCTCTGTTCTCCGTGCTGCTGCATAGACGGTGTACCCGTTTTTTGCGAGCAGGTAAGCCGTTTCTTTTCCCATCCCGGAAGATGCGCCTGTTATAACTGCTACTTTTTTCATCTGTTACTGATTTATTGTTCTGCAAAAGTAGCGGGCAGGATTCCGCTTCTTTTTGGTGAGAAGCTCAAATTTTGTGTGGTGAGAAGCTCAGAAAGTAAGTTGGATTGCTGATTGCGTATTATCAATTGTTCTTTATCTTTGGCGCATCTAAGACAAAGGCTCCATAGTTCAACGGATAGAATAGAAGTTTCCTAAACTTTAGATATGGGTTCGATTCCCTTTGGAGTCACAAGACAAAGCAGAGAGTGAGGCACGGGAGTGGGCTCACTCTTTTTGTTTCGGGGGAGTTTGTTTACGTCCTGGTTTCATAATGCAACGCAGCGAGCTTACCATTCACAAACATCAATGTTATTAACGGCGCTGGCTCATACCCGTTCCTGTCATAAAAAGGATTCCAGGGAAACGTATAAAGTCTGATGCTGGAAATCTCCGTGTTCACGGGAGCGTCAGAAACAAGAAAAGGACCATACTTAAAATGCAGTGCAGTTTCATAAGATCGCGGGAAAATGTTCCTGATATCCTCTGGTGTGGTTTCAGTGGTTAGTACGTGACTGCCGAAATGGAAAGAGCTTCCGGGAAGCAGGTTGTGTACTGCAAGCTTTACGTGTCCGGGGTACTTCAGGAACATAAAACCGGCTTTGTGGACGGCACTGTCTTTCGGGATAGTATTGTAAGTATAAAGTGCTACGGTATCGGTGTCGTTATCCGCATAGGTCATAAAGTAGGCTTCTCCGAGTGAAAAATAGGACACGTGGTCAGGCTTGCCAAAAATGCAGAAGAAGACACTGTCGGTCATTTCGAGCGGAAAGGAATACCGCTCATTTTCCGCGCACTCCGAACAGTAATGAAATGAGATAGAATCCTGGGGGAAAGAATTGTAATCAGGGTCGAATTCAGTTTTGTTTTGCGAAAAGGCAATCGGGTGTGCAAAAAGCAGCAGGTAAGATAAGATAGTCTTCATAGAAATCTGAAACGGATCGAAGGTAAAGCGTTACAAGGAGGAAATGGATATTCCGTCGAAAATTATTCAATTCGCCATTAAAAACTTCATCCCGTTCACAACAACACTTCATCACTTTCCCGATAATCCCGATTACCAGACCTGATTCTTCAGATAACTTGTTTTTCCATAGAAACAGGCGTTTTCACAAGGATTCTACCCATCTCCGGCAGCCTGATGATCCCGTTAAGGAATTTTAACGATCGACGAAATCCTTTTGAATAAGATAGTTACAGCACATCTTTTCCTTCCAATTCCAACCAATTATCGTCTGTTGTATCAATAGTTCACTTAGATTTCTTAAATTTATTGATTCTTTAAACTATCGTAATGATTAAAATTTACTCAACTCTTGCTGCGGTAACTTTGTCTTTAACTGTCTTCGGTCAGGTTAAAAGCACTACCGCTTTGAAAAGTGCGGACAGCCGTCGGGTTGCTTCCCCATTAAATCTGGCACCAGCCGGGAATACAAAACCAACAGGAACAACGACTCCTGGATCGGTTGAAAAAGTATCATTCTTAACAGAAGGGTTTACGTCAACTACTTTTCCACCAACAGGATGGACAGTAATCAGCGGCCCTCAATCTACAACAACAGTTGCTACACAGGACTGGCACCGAAGAGCTAACGGAGGATATCCTGAGAACATCGATGCCCTGAACGGAACAACACCTGCAGGATGTGCAGGAATTCTTTGGATCAATGCTGTAGACCAGCATGACGAGTACATGAGAACTCCAGCTGTGACTTTGCCAAGTGGTGGAGATTACCGCCTGGCTTTCGACTTCGCTTCCAGTCCTTACTGGCACAACGTTGGTACTGCAGGTATCGATAATGCAGACATCAAAGTGACTGCTTCTATCGACGGTGGTACAACATGGGGACCAGTTCTCTGGCAGGAAGACAGCCTTGTATTGCTGGAAAACTCTTTCAGCGAAGGATGGTTGGATCTTGCTCCTTACAACTGGACAAGAGCTTTTATCAATGTTTCCCAGTACGAGGGAGAAAGCGTAATCTTCTCTTTCCACTACAAAGGATTGGACGGAGCTCCGTTCTTCCTGGATAACGTTCTTGTAGAAGACATTCCTGCGAATGACCTTACAGCAATGAAAGCATGGTCAGGTGATATCTCTGCAGCTTTTGATTATTCCATGGTTCCATTGGCACAGGTTATTGAAATGGAAGCTGGTGTTGCTGTACGTAACTCCGGATCTGCAACACAAACAGGTGCAACAGTTGGTCTTACTATTACACGTGGTGCTACTACTGTGTACACAGGTAGCGGAACGGTTACACTTGCACCGGGAGAAACAGATACTTTGTGGATCTCTACAGGATACACTCCTGACCAGGTTGGTGAGTACACACTTGCTTTCACACTTCCTACGGATGACGGAATGGCTGACAACACTGTAAGTGTTACTTACACGGTTACTACAGGTGTTTACGCACACGATTTCCCTTCTGATGAGATCTACCGATTTGACCAGGATGAGGTTGTTGCCATGGGTAACGTATTCCAGATCGAAGCAGATGCTACACTTTACAATGCTACTGTTGACTTCGAAACAGGTACAACTCCAAACCTTTTCGTAACAGTTAATGTTTACGAAATGACTGAAGGAAGTATCCAGACAGGTGTTGAATGGATAGGTGGATATGAAGGTTACAACGTTCCTGTATCGGCTATCGGAACAGGTACTACCGTTATTCCATTGGACGTTCCGGTTGATCTGAATGCTGGAAGCCTGTACATCCTTGAAGTGATCAAACTGGAAGAAGGAGCAGACAGAATGTTCATCGGAGGAAGCAGCAAAGGAGACGACGATTTCTCAACTGCTAACTTTGGTCCTTTCGGAACAGGTAATGCAATTAACCGTTTCAACGGATGGGGATGGTCACCGGCTATCAGAATGGACTTTACATCATACCTTGGAGTGAACGAAAATGACAACGCTAACAAGCTGAACATTTACCCGAACCCTGCAACAAGCAACGCAACTGTTTCTTTCAACCTGAACAGCGAGTCTACAGTTAATGTAACTGTTACAGACCTTACAGGTAAAGTTGTTTATTCAACGACTGCTGCAAAAGGTGCAGGAGCTCAGAAAATGAACATCAACACAGAAGCATTTGCTCAAGGTGTTTATGTTGTGAACTTTGAAGCTAACAACACTGTTACAACACAGCGTTTGGTTATCAGATAATCGATAAAGATTTCAAATCTTGAGAACATCCATCCGGTTTCCGGGTGGATGTTTTTTTTTGAATGATAGTATAAGTTCTCCATCCGCTTTTGAAACAATGAGCTTTCGGAATCGGTCAATGGTTGCTTACAGCACGATTACCCCCGGCTCCTTCCCTGGATTTACCTGTTTTCCGGCTCGTAAGCTTTCTTAAGTGACCGGATCCCTCCCTCTTAAATCCTTTTTTCACCTGCCTAACACGCTGCTTCCACTTCTTAACACGCTTCGTGCTGCCCTTAAATCCGGTTTTCCTCTTCTTAAATCCTTTTTTCACCTGCTTAACACGCTGCTTCCACTTCTTAACACGCTTCGTGCTGCCCTTAAATCCAATTTTCCTCTTCTTAAATCCTTTTTTCACCTGCTTAACACGCTGCTTTCACTTCTGAGCACGCTTCGTGCTGTCCTTAAATCCAATTTTCCTCTTCTTAAATCCAATTTTTACCTGCTTAACACACATTTTCCACCTGATTCTATCTCAAAGAACCGATTGTAGAAGTAAAATAATCCTCCCGTGCGGATCATTGTAAGCTCAGGCAGCTCAATGAAACAGGCAGTTTGCAGAAAAATCTTGCGGTCTCACTAACCATTTGCATGGTATCATACGTTTCTCTCTCTTAGACACAGTTCCTGGTTCACCGTTTTCGGAAATCAGGATTAAAACCACAATCATGACACAGAAAGAAGTCAACAAACTGAAGATGTTTCGTCAGGTACTCAACATTCTTCGCCACAACCAGCCCATTTGGCAGCCCTTGCCGGCATTTGAAACCGGTTACCAGGAATTCAAAGCAGATCTCACAATGCTGGACGATCTGATTGTTCAGGAACAGATGATCGTTTCGGGAATTACAAAGTTGCGGAACGAGAAAAGGAAAGCCGTTGTAAAGAAAGCCATTGCCATAACAGGTGGTCTGAGGGCTTACGCGACTGTTAGCAACAACACACAGCTCATACAGCTGCTCGGGTTTTCCAATTCCCTGATCGGTAACGGATCGACAGTTGCTATAGGGAAGCGACTCGATCTCATCCTGGAAAAAGCATACGAGTATGCCGGCTTCTTAACCGATGTCGGGATCGTTCAGCAGGACCTGGACGAATTCACCCAATTGCGGGCCGAATACAAAAGCATAGAAAACGCTCCGCGCGCAGCCATCCTCGAGCATAAGCAGGCACTCGCAGAAATTGACCGCCTCTTCGTGAAAATCGACACTTTGCTCACAACCAAGCTCGACCAGCTTTCGCTTGTAGTTCAGCCTGCAAATCCCGGGTTCTATGAAAAATACAAAGGCGCCAGGAAGATCGTGGACTACAAAGGCAAATCCAATAAAAAAGGCGACGGCCCCAATTTGTCTGACACTTCTTTAGGTTAGTTAGTCTGGTTGTAAACAATCCGAATCCCTTGTGCGCTTAAACCCGCAGAGGGGGGTTGTTTAATGTAAAACCGAAGGGCGCGAATCACGTTTCCGCTGAGCGTTACAACAGTATAGTTCCGTGAAGTTGAATGTGAATTCGGTATCTGGGATAATCGTTCAGTCGGAATATCCCGATGGTGTGGGGAAGTTCCCGAACTTCGGTCATTGCAATTTTCGGCTCATTCGGACAACGTTGATGCTGTTGTTTTAATCTGCACAAGCCACCTGCGGTTTACGAAGGTGACACATCCTTGTCTCTCTATAGTATCTACTCTGTTATAATCCCGGCGGATGTAGTTAAAGCAACTTCTTAATCCAACCGAAATGCCTGAAAGGAGCATACTTCATCGGGATATCAATCCATGTGGGCGTAGTTACCACCGATTTCGCATGACTGAAAGCGAGGAAACTTTTGTGGCCGTGATAACTTCCCGTTCCGCTGTTTCCAACGCCGCCGAAGGGAAGATCGTGATTGGCAACGTGCATCAGTGTATCGTTGATGCAAACACCACCTGAGCTGGTGGCCGAAAGCACTTTTTCAGCAGATTTACTTTTTCCGAAATAGTAGAGAGCCAGTGGCTTCTCGTGTGAATTGATATAAGCAACAGGCTCATCCAGGTTTTCGAAAGTCATAACAGGTAAAACAGGGCCGAAGATCTCCTGCTGCATGATAGCGAATCCCGGTTCGACGTTATCGATGATCGTCGGGGCAATGTATTTTTCTTCCGCAACGGTTTCTCCTCCATAAACAATGGTGCCTTCTTTGAGTAAGCCGCTAACGCGCTCAAAAGCAGTTTCATCTACTATGCGCCCGAAATAATCGCTCTTCCGGATATCCGGGCCGTACATTTTTTCAATGTGCCGCTGTATCTTTTTCAGAAGCTCCTCTTTGACGGAATGGTGTACGAACAGGTAATCCGGAGCTATGCACGTTTGACCGGCATTGATGGTCTTTCCCCACGCAATGCGTTTCGCAGCAACGGAAATGTTGGCATCCGCGTCAACGATGCAGGGACTTTTTCCGCCTAATTCGAGTACGGAAGGCGTTAGGTTCTCAGCTGCGGCTCTCATGACTATTTTTCCGACTGCCGGACTACCCGTAAAAAACACCAGGTCGAAGCGCTGTTTAAAAAGCAGCTCATTCACTTCCTTTCCCCCATGAACAATAGCAATGTATTCCGGATCGAAGGTTTCCCTGATGAGCTTGTCTATGACGCTTGAAACGGTCGGAACAGATGGCGAAGGCTTTACCAAAGCGCAGCACCCGGAAGAAATAGCGCCGATCAGCGGATTCATCAGCAACTGGAAAGGGTAATTCCACGGGGCCATGATCAAGGCAATTCCCAATGGCTCCTGCACGACTTTCCCCGAAGAAGGAAACATATAGGCAGGAGTGGAAACACGTTCAGGCTTCGTCCACTGATGGAGATGGGCCAGGTGATAATCCACCTCCTGGAGCACAATACTAATCTCCGTCAGGAAAGCTTCTTCGGAAGATTTGTGAAGGTCTTTGAAAAGCGCGTCCGTGATCTCCTGCTCGTATTTCTTTACCGCAGCTTTGAACTTCTTCAATTGTTCCACCCGGAATTTCAGCGATTTTGTTTGCTGGCGGTTAAAATAAGCCCGTTGCTGTTCGAGGATGTCCGTGATTTCTTTTTCGGCCGTGTCTTTCATAACGCTGTTCATAAGATCTTTGACCTAAATGTAAGCTAAAAAGCAGGTCGAAACCAGTAGCAGGATCCAATCCTCAGAAGCTTAACTTTTTTTGGAATCGGTTAACCGGCGTGCTTCGTATCTTCCATTTAAATCCTGGAAGAATGCCGATGGTAAAAGCGAATTTACTGGTAAAAACATTGTGCGGAAGAAAGCTGACACTCGCGCTGGCTGAAAGCATGACCGCCGGACTGGCTTCCGCGAAGCTTTCGGTTTACAAAGGGGTCGCGGATATGTTTGCCGGTTCTGTTGTTTGCTATACGCCGGAAGTGAAGAGGAAATTGCTTAAAGTCGACGAAGAGCTCATCAATCGCTTCACGTGTGAATCACAAGAGGTAACGGATGCATTGGCAGAAAATCTGTCACAGCTCATGAAAGCCGATATTTATGCAGGAATAACCGGGCTTGCCTGTGCGGGAGGCAGCGAAACGAAACAGAAACCCGTCGGAACCGTATTCTTCAGCATCTTTTTCGAAGAAAGACTATACAGGGAAAGAAAACTATTCCGCGGAACACCATCGGAGATTCGCGAAAAAGCCTGCGATTTTCTGTATGAGTTTATACTCGACGCCGTTGAAAAAGCTTCCGATCAGTTTAGAACTTAAGTGATTCGGGAATGAATTTGCGTGTTATACAGCAAGATCATCTGAGAAATAGTAATGTTCATACTTACCACGAATGCACGAATGACAAACGATGTTTAATTATATCGAATTACAGACTTTGTCTGTATTCACTAATTCCAAGATTTTTGACGCTACTGTAAAGTTTCTGAAAATAATTTTTTGTGTCTTCAATTATAGGAGTTACTTAATTTACAAAACGGATCCTATAAGATTATAGGAATATGCATGGACGTTCATAATCATTTGGGAAAAGGCTTTTCGGAAATCGTTTATAAGATGCATTGGAATATGAATTTAAAAAGCAGAACATACCCTTTCAGCGAGAACGGGAATTTGCTGTTAATTATAAAGAAATCATACTTCCACATAAATTCTATGCAGATTTTGTCGTGTGGGATAAAATAATTCTAGAGGTTAAGAATGTATCACAATTGAATAGTAACCACCTGGAACAAACACTGAATTACCTGTCAGTCTCCAAGTAAAAGCTTGGTATTCTTGTTAATTTCCGTGAGAGACAACTGGAATATAAGCGTGTGTTAAGGTAGCTGGAAACAAAGTTTTCAGCATTCGCTCTAAATTGTACGTAGCTCATTATTCGTGTATTCGTGGTGAAAATACCCTACTGTCTGGATAATATATTGTCTCTGTATACTTACTACCCATCTGACTATTAATTTCCCAGCAAACTTTCAATGGCCCTCTTCAATTGCTGGTCTTCACCCTTTAGCATCTGTTTGTAATCGTTGACTACTTTAATATCCGGTTCCAGCTGCGTGTTTTCATAGTACTTTCCGTCCATTGACATCACTCCGACCTGTGGAATTCCGAAAACGAGTGTCGGGTCCTGCTGCGTTTCCCACCACACGGCTGTTCCTGTCCCTGGCACCGGCATCCCGATAAGGTTTCCGATCCCGAGCGTTTTGTAAACCACCGGGAACATGTGCGCATCGGAATAATTCCCTTCTCCCATCAGAACAGCCGAAGAGCGGATCCATTTATTGGCAGGCTCAACTCCGATCGGCTGCTCACGCGGAACAAAGCGGATGTACTGTCTCCCGGAAAGGAAGGATGCCAGGTCGTCATGTAGCCAGCCGCCGCCATTAAAGCGGGTGTCAACTATCAGGGCTTTTTTATTGACGTATTTCCCCATCACCTGGTCGTAAAATTCGCGGTAGCTGCCATCGTCCATTCCCTGCACATGCATATAGCCGATCTGGCCGTTCGACAGCTCGTCGGTCATTTTCTGCATACGCTTCACCCAGCGCTGGTAGAGCAGGGGATTCACCTGGTAAGGCGCGATCGGGATCACGACTTCTTCCCAGCGTTTTTTCGTCTCGGGGTCATAAAGCGAAAGCAGCACATTTTTCCCTGCTTTGCGGTTCAGCAGCGGGTAATGATTCAAACGGGCTGTTATTTCGGTTCCGTCGATCTTTTCAATGATAATGCCGGCTTTGATCTGTGTACCTGTTTTCACAAGCGGACCTTTCTCGATCACTTCGGCGATTTTCAATCCTGTTCCTTTGTATGTTTCGTCGAAGAATGCTCCGAGGTTAGCAGTTTCGTCACCGTTCTTAAACCTCGGATTGTAGCGGCAGCCGGTGTGCGAAGCATTCAGCTCTCCGAGCAATTCGCTCATCATTTCGGCAAAATCCCTGTTATTGTCAATGTAGGGCAGGAACGCTTTGTAATTCTGCTTGTAATAAGCCCAGTCTGTTTTCTGAAGATCGGTTACATAGAATTTCTTAACCACCTGGCGCCACATGTGCTCGAATAAGTAGTTGCGTTCGGCATACGTATTCAGGTTCATTTCGGCATTGAAAGCGATGTCTTTCTTTTCGGCATTATCCAGGTTGATCTTAATGATCTTCCCGTCGGCGATGCAAATGATGTGCTTCGCGTCTTTGTCGAAAGCAACGCTTTGAATGCTGTGAGCATTGAGCTTCAGGAATAATTTGGTTTCATTGTCTTTGAATTTAGTCTGCCAGAGATCTATCCCATCTTCAAAACGACAGAAATAAAACAGCTTTTCTCCGTCCGGAGTAACCACCGCTTCTGACAGATCGGAAGAATGGATCGTAAGGCGTACTTTCCGGTCGTGAATGCCATCCAGCTCGATAACAACCGGCTTCTTTTTCAGGCTGTCGGCCGTTTTGGATTTTTCGGCCTGTTCTTTTTCCTTCAGCAGCAGGTAATCTTCTTTCTTCATTTTGAAACGGTCGTAGGCTTCCTGTGTCAGGAACAAACCATAAGCATCCGACTGGTTTCCATGACTGGCAACATTTTTCATTCCGTTGCGGCTTGAAAAATAAAGCATCATTTTTCCATTCATCATAAAACGTCCGCCGTTGGCGCCAAAACCGCTTTCCGAAAGATTGAACAGGGGCTTTGTACCCGAAACATCGATGAGTCCAAGCTCGTCACGCCAGTTTCCATCCTGGAGGAAATTCACGATGAGGTATTTACTGTCGGGTGACCAGTCAAATGACTGATCACCGTCGCTGTAGGAATAATTGCGGTTGCCGGCCAGTACCAGGCGCGATTTCTTTGTTTCGATGTTGTAGATCTTTACCGCCGTCCGGTCTTCGAGGTAAGCGATCTCTTTTCCGTCGGGCGAAAATTGCGGCTGGAAGGCTTCGGTCGTTCCTTTTACCAGAACTTCTTCTTTCAGTGTAGTCGAATTGAAGAAATAAGGTTCTTCTTTTCTCACTAAAGTCGTTCTGTAGATTCCCCAGATATCGCCGCGCTCGGAGGCGTATAGAATGCTCTTTCCATCCGGGCTGAAGCTCACATTGCGTTCCTGCTCAGGCGTATTGGTAATCCGGCGGGTTGTTCCTCCTTCTGCAGAAGTAACGAAGACTTCCCCGCGAACGATGAAGGCCATTTCCTTTCCATTCGGGGAAACGCTCATCTGAGTTGCGCCGTCGGTAAAGCTTTCGGTTTTGCTGGAAGCATACTGTTCGTCGGTAAGAATGCGGATGTAAACTTTTTTCATCCCTCCTTCGGCCGATTTCGTGTAGATCTCACCGTTGTAGCCGAAACAAAGCACATCTGTTTCAGAAACGGAAAGAAAACGAACGGGATTCCGGTCAAATTCGGTAACCTGGGTGGCTTGTCCGGGAGTGTCTTCGCTGAATTTCCAGATATTGAAGCTTCCGCTTTTTTCGCTGAGGTAATAAATGCTTTTTTCATCGGAACTCCACACCGGGTTGCGGTCTTCGCCTTCGAAATCGGTCAGTTTCTTATAAGTGCTGTCGGAATCGTTGTAAAGCCACAGATCGCGGGTTACAGAAGAAATGTGGTGTTTTCTCCACGGATCTTCGTAGCCTTTTTTGTCGTGAAAGATCATTTTTGTTCCCGCCTTGTTGAATTTCACGTCCTCGGCTGCAATGGAAACGATCTGTGTTTCTTTTCCTGCTGTTACCGGAACAGCATATAATTCGGACAGCGCTCCGTAGGGAAACTGGGAAAAGGTAGCATTGTCCATGCGTGCCGATGAAAATACAACATTCCACTCGTTGCCGATCTTTTTAAAACATTGCGGATAATCGTTGGAAGAATAAAATGTTAGCCTTTGCGTACCGCCGCCGTTCAGGTCGATGGTGTAAATGTCGTAATTCCCGGAACGATCGGAAGCAAAAGCAATGGATTGTCCGTCGGGTGACCATACAGGCATAAAGTCGTAAGCATCACTTGTCGTGATCGCTGTTGCATCTCCGCCCTGTGCCGAAACTTTGTAAATATCGCCTTTGTAGCAGAAAACAATTGTCTGTCCGTCCGGGGAAATAGAAGGATAGCGCATCCAAAGCGGCGGAATCGGGCCGGCAATTTCAGGTTTTGCAAGACTAAGCGTTAACACGGCAACACAGGCGAAAGCAACGAATTTCAACATAAGGAGAGTTTGGCCCTAAAAATACGGAATCCTTTCATGGTTCATATACTAACAATCAATGGAAGTCAATTTTGCAGATTGCCAGTATGGTGTCCTCGGTTAACAATTTTGAACCTACAGGCTTCAATCGATCTTCCAGTGTGAAACCCGAGAAAGTCTTTTTTATAGGGTCTGTTTCTACGACTAAAAACGCTTTATAGATTAGTATGCACTTTTCAGTTCCATCATTTATATTGAAATAAATGTCAATTGGCTGTTGTTCGTTTACAGCTTTCTTTAATAAGTTTATCATAGTTAAATACTTTGTACTAGTATAAAGTACTCAACAAATAATGTAAAGCTTTTTGAAGTTATTTTTTCTTAGCCCTGTCATACTGAACCGGCCACGTCAGATCGACGCCCAGCTCATGGGCTGCACGCAGCGGGAAATAGGGGTCGCGAAGCAATTCTCTCGCAAGGAAAACAAGATCTGCTTTTTCTTCCTTAATAATGGATTCCGCTTCTTCCGAAGTGGTGATCAATCCTACGGCTCCGGACGGAATTCCTGCCTGCTTTTTCACAGACTCCGCGAATGGAACCTGGTAAAGCGGCTTTAGCTCGATCCTTACTCCTGAGACATTTCCACCGGTCGAACAGTCGATCAGGTCCACGCCTTTTGTTTTCAGAATCTTCGAAAGCTCCACCGAATCATTTTCAGACCATCCGTTTTCGGTCCAGTCTGTTGCGGAAATACGCACGAACAAAGGCAGCTCTTCCGGCCATGTTGATCTTACGCGTTCGGTAATCTCCAGCAGGAAACGAACCCGGTTCTCAAACGATCCGCCATACTGATCGGTCCTTTTATTGGAAACAGGCGAGAGAAACTCGTGGATCAGGTAACCGTGAGCGCCATGCAATTCGATCACTTTAAATCCTGCTTCCAGTGCGCGTTTTGCCGCCGAAACGAAATCAGCTGTAACACGTTCGATCTCGTCTGTTGTCATTTCTGATGGAACCAGGTCGCCGTCCTTGAATGGAATAGCGCTTGGAGCAAGTGTTTCCCATCCTCCGTTTTCGGGAAGCAATGGTTGACCGCCTTTCCAGCTCACTTCCATACTCGATTTTCTTCCCGCATGTGCCAGCTGGATTCCTGCTACCGATCCGTTCTCTTCAATGAATGCCGTGATGCGCTTCAGGAAAGGAATATGCTCGTCTTTCCAGATTCCCAGATCCGCCGGTGTGATTCTGCCGTCGGCTGAAACCGCTGTTGCTTCTGTAAAGATCAGTCCTGCTCCGCCTACCGCACGACTTCCGAGATGAACCAGATGCCAGTCGTTGGCAAAACCATCTTCGCTGGAATATTGACACATTGGTGAAACAACCAGCCTGTTTTTGAGCGTTGTGCCACGTAAGTTTAAAGGAGAGAATAAAGTTGCCATGCTGATTTTCTGATAAAAGTAAGTATTTTTAATACCGATCGGTATATTATATGTAACTTTGTACTTTAAAAGTATTCAAAAGATGTCAAAAGCAGAGAAAACAAGGGAGTTTATCATTGAAAAAGCAGCGCCTGTCTTCAATATGAAAGGCTATGCCGGAACTTCCATGTCTGATCTCACTGAGGCAACGGGACTTACAAAAGGAGCGATCTACGGCAATTTCGAAAATAAGGATGCTGTGGCCCTGGCGGTTTACGATTACAATTACGGTCTGACGAATTCGGCGGCGGAAGCGGCTGTTTCACAACATACTTCTTGTATTGGTAAGCTGCATGCGATGGCTGAGTTCTACACGGACTACTTTAAAACGGTTGTTACGAGAGGTGGTTGTCCTGTACTGAATACCGCGGTCGAAGCTGATGATAGTCATCCGGAGCTCAAAGCACGTGCAGCTTCGAGTATCCGTAACTGGATTGCCGTGATCGAAAGGATCATTGAAAAAGGCATCAGGAACGGGGAAATAAAACCGGATGCGAATGCTTCCGAATTTGCGATCGCGTTCGTAGCGATGATCGAGGGAGGAATCATGATGTCGAAGGTTACCTCGGATAGAAAGATGCTGGATACCTGCGCTCAGGTGACCAAAGAGTGGATAGATACAAAGCTGAGGATTTGATTTTTTTTGATTTAGAATATACCGATTGGTATAAAAAGACTTGAAAATGGAAGCATACATTGCAGATTACAGGAGAACACCCGTTGGAAAACTGGGCGGGAAGCTGAGCGGTTATCGTCCCGACGATCTGGCGGCAACAGTCATCAAAGATCTTATGGAAAGAAATACCGGGATCGACTTTACCAAAACGGACGACGTTATTTTCGGATGTGCCAACCAGGCAGGAGAAGACAACAGGAACATTGCGCGTTTTGCGGCGCTTCTTGCCGGTCTTCCGGTTGAAGTTCCCGGAGTTACCGTAAATCGCTTATGCGCTTCAGGAATGCAGTCGGTTATTGATGCAACGGCGAGGATTCAATCCGGCATGGCTGACCTGGTGATCGCCGGGGGAGTGGAAAGCATGAGCCGCGCTCCTTATGTAATGCTGAAGCCGTCTAAAGCTTTCGACCGGAACATGGAGCTGGTCGATACAACTTTGGGCTGGCGGTTCGTTAACCCGAAATTCCTGGAAGCATACGAGCCATATTCCATGGGAGAAACGGCTGAGAATATTGCTGAGCGCTGGTCTGTTTCCCGGGAATTGCAGGATGCTTTTGCATGGTCATCCCACATGAAATACCTTGACGCGCATTACGACGGAAAATTTGCCGGAGAGATCATAACCTTCCCGGAAAGCCCTGCCGATTTTAGTCCGCTGGATGAAGGTGTTCGCCCCGATACGACAAAAGAAAAGCTGGCCTCGCTGGCAACTGTTTTCAGGAAAAACGGAACCGTAACGGCTGGAAATGCTTCCGGGCTGAATGACGGGGCGGCGGCGATGATCGTCGTTTCCGAGACAGCGCTTAAGCAATACGACCTGGAGCCGCTTGCGAAGATCGTTACAGCTTCCGTTGCTGGTGTTCATCCGGACATTATGGGAACGGGTCCCGTTCCTGCGATCCGTAAATTGCTGGAAAAAACAGGATTGCCGATCGCGGAAATTGCGCTGTTTGAACTGAATGAAGCATATGCTGCGCAGGTTTTGTATTGCATAGATGAGCTTGGGCTCGATCCGGAAACAGTGAATGTGAATGGTGGAGCACTTGCAATCGGTCATCCGCTGGGAGTTTCAGGAACACGCATTACCGGCCATCTCGCGCTCGAGCTGAAACGCAGAAACCTGCGCTACGGAATTGCTTCCATGTGTGTGGGAGTGGGCCAGGGAACCGCCATTTTAATTGAAAATTTAAATTATACGCTATGAAAGAAGTATTCATCGTTTCCGCTAAACGAACTCCGGTCGGAGGATTTATGGGAAGCTTATCCGGTTTTTCGGCTACCGAGCTCGGTGCCAAAGCCATCAAAGCAACACTGGACGATACGGGAATAAATCCCGAAACTGTCGATTCGGTTTACATGGGAAATGTGCTCAGCGCCAATCTTGGGCAATCACCGGCCAGGCAGGCAGCCATCTTCGCAGGAATTCCTGATAAAGCCGACGCAACAACGGTCAATAAAGTCTGTGCATCCGGCATGAAAGCAACGATGCTCGGCGCTCAGCAGATCCAGCTTGGACTGGAACATGTGGTTGTTACCGGCGGCATGGAAAGCATGAGCAATACTCCCCATTATATCAATCAGCGAAAAGGCAACAAGTACGGCGATATCGTTATGACAGATGGAGTGCTGAAAGATGGCCTCACCGATGTTTACAATCATTTTCACATGGGAAATGCCGCCGAGATGTGTGTCCGCAAATACGGTTTAACCCGGGAAGAGCAGGACGCTTATGCCATCGAATCTTACCGAAAAGCAGCCGATGCCACTTCGAAAGGAAAGTTTGCTTCGGAGATCGTTCCTGTTGCTGTGAAGGATAAAAAAGGAGAAACGATCATCAGCGCGGACGAAGACATCGACAAGATCATTTTCGACAAAGTGCCTTTATTGCCTCCTGCATTTGAGGAAGGCGGAACGATCACGGCTGCCAATGCCAGTAATCTGAATGATGCGGCAGCTGCACTGATCCTCGCTTCAGCCGAAGCTGTTGAGAAATACGGGTTAAAACCCCTGGCAAAGATCATTGGCTACGCCGATGCTGCCCAGGCGCCAGAATGGTTTACAACTTCTCCTTCGATCGCCATTCCAAAAGCGCTGGAGCAAGCCGGACTTTCGCTGGCGGATATCGATTTCTTCGAGATCAATGAAGCTTACGCGTCAGTTAGCCTGGCCAATCAGCAAATTCTCGGGCTCGACCCCGGTAAAGTGAATGTGTATGGAGGAGCCGTTGCGATCGGTCACCCGATAGGCGTTTCCGGCGCGCGCATTATCGCTACGCTGATCTCCGTTCTGAAACAGGAAAACGGGAAATACGGGGTTGCGGCCATTTGTAACGGAGGTGGAGGCGCTTCTGCTGTAGTCATCGAAAAGATCTGATATGAAACGTGTAGTTATCACAGGAATGGGAGCCATCACTCCGCTTGGAAATTCAGTAGATGAGTTCTGGAAAAATATCCTGGCCGGAAAAAGCGGTGCGGGTCCGCTGACCAAATTCGATACGGAAAAGTTCAAAACAACTTTCGGATGCGAGGTCAGGGATTTTCACCCGGAAACATTCATCGACAAAAAAGAGCTGCGGAAATACGACCTGTTCACGCAGTATGCGATTGCCGCTTCCGACGAAGCGATCCGTGACGCGAAACTGGATTTTGGTTCAATGAGCCAGCAGGAAAGAGCCGATACCGGGGTGATCTGGGCATCGGGAAATGGTGGTATCAGCACGTTCGAAGAGCAATTGCAGGAATTCCATGGAGGAGACGGAACACCTCGTTTCAATCCGTTCTTCATTCCTAAAATGATCGCCGACATTGCAGCCGGTGTTATTTCCATCCGTAACGGACTTCACGGCCCTAACTACTGTACGGTTTCCGCCTGTGCTTCGTCGAATACGGCCATCATCAACGCTTTCGATACCATTCGTTTGGGGAAAGCGACCATCATGGTAGCCGGCGGCTCGGAAGCAGCGATCACACCTTCATCTATCGGAGGATTCAACGCTTCCCATGCGTTATCGAAACGCAATGATTCACCGGCAACGGCTTCACGTCCATTTGACAAAGACCGGGACGGCTTTGTGATCGGGGAGGGCGCCGGAGCCTTGATCCTGGAAGAGCTCGATCATGCTTTGCAGCGCGGTGCAACTATCTATGCTGAATTGGCCGGCGGAGGAATGGCAGCAGATGCTTACCATTTAACCGGAACTGCTCCCGACGGAATCGGAGCAATGCTGGGAATTTCAAAAGCGCTTGCAGATGCGGGAATTTCCGCCGGTGAGATCGATTACATCAATGCGCATGCGACTTCGACACCAGTAGGCGATCTGAGTGAGCTGAAAGGCATTCGCACCGTTTTTGGTGATCGGCAGGTTCCTATCAGCGCTACAAAATCTATGACAGGACATTTGCTGGGAGCTGCCGGGGCCATCGAAAGCATTATCTGTGTGATGGCCGTCCGCGAAGATATTATTCCGGCAACCATCAATCTCGATAATCCGGATGAGAGTATAGAAGGTGATTTCAATATCATTTCAGGAAAACCGCTTTCGATGGTCGTGAATTACGCGCTCAACAACACATTCGGGTTCGGGGGGCACACTGCCAGCACGATCTTTAAAAAATTCACGAACTAAGACAAACATGGAACAACAGGATCGGTCAGTTCAGCTTGTATTGAACAGCTGGAAGGTACAGGTGAAACGAGCAGGAAGCCTGTTCGAAAAGCTCACGAATGAACAACTGGCGAAGGAAGTATCCCAGGGAAGAAACACCGGCATTTATCTGCTTGGGCATCTCATTGCCAGTAACGATTCGCTCTTCCCTATTTTCGGTGCTCACGATAATCTCTATCCCGGAATGGATGAGGTGTTTGTGAAAGCTCCCGATAAATCCGGGCAGGAAATGGCCGATGCCGGAGAATTGCGCCGCAGGTGGAAAGAGGTTCACGAAAAACTGGAAGTGTATTTTCAAACGCTGTCTGACGAAGACTGGTTTTCGAGACACCGGGTGGTAAGCGAAGAAGATTTCCTGAAAGAGCCACATAGAAACAAGCTGAATGTGCTCATCAGCAGAACAACGCACATGGCTTACCATTTAGGGCAGGTAGCCCTTTTAAACCAATGAAGTATAGACTAACACTATAAATTAAACAAACAGTAAAATGAAAAACACAAACAACACCATTCTGATCACCGGCGGAGGTTCGGGGATAGGATTCGAAACAGCAAAATTGTTCAGCGGACAAGGCAACAAAGTGATCATTATCGGCAGAAACGGCGGAAAGCTTGAAAAAGCAGCAGCTCAGCTTGAAAACGTTTCCTTTATAGAGGCTGATATTACAAAAGCGGAAGATGTTGACCGTCTTGTCAGCAGACTGTCGGCAGATTTCCCGTCTCTCAACGTCGTTATGAATAATGCAGCTTCGGCTCATGTGTACGATCTGAAAGATGCCACTAACGTATTCGAACTGGCGCAGGATGAAATGCTCACCAATTACCTTTCGGTTATTCGTCTCAACGAACACTTACTCCCATTGCTGAAAAAACAGGACGAATCGGCTATTATTAACGTTTCATCCGTGGTGGCACTGGTTCCCGGAAGCCTTGTGAGCTATTCTGCGAGTAAAGCGGCCCTGCATTCCTACACACAAATGCTGCGCGTGAGCCTGGAAGAAACATCCGTCAAAGTGTTCGAGCTGATGCCGCCGCTGGTAAACACGGATTTCTCGGCGCCGATCGGTGGGATCAACGGAATCCAGCCATCACAGGTCGCTCAGGAACTGGCGGAAGGACTTGAAAGCAATACCTTCGAAATCCACGTGGGAATGACTGCCGATATGTACCAGCTCTTCCATTCGGATCCCGAAGCAGCTTTTAATGCCATGCAGGGACGAACAAAAACCGAAGCATAATGAGACAGCGAATAGCATTTGCAATGATCATGGGAATTGTCACGACAGGAATTATTTCCTTTACGCTGATCAGTATCAATGTAGGTTACAGCGACCGTTTTGTGACGATCTGGCTAAGGTCCTGGGGAACTGCCTACCTGGTGGTGATCCCGGCAATTCTTTTGATCGGCCCTTTGATCCAGCAGCTTGTGGAACGGTTGTTTCCATCCGGAAGAGCTGAGAATGAGGAAAAATTGTGAAACTAGTTGAATGTAGCGATCCGATCGGGTCGCTACATTTAATTTTTCGAATTACTTTTAGGCGGAATTAAAACAACACCCCATGAGTAATACGGCAACAGGATCATCTGCTGAATTGCAGGTTTCAAAAATTGCAGAGCACATCATCGGCTCGGAAATCATTAAGCTTGCGGGCGAAGTGAACGAAAAGATCAAACAGGGAGAAAAGATCTTTAACTTAACCATTGGAGATTTCAATCCGAAAGTCTTCCCGATTCCGACGGAGCTCAAAGAAGCGATCATTCGCGAATACGAGAACGATCAGACCAATTACCCTGCAGCCGATGGAATGCTGGAATTGCGTACAAGCGTTTCAAAATTACTGAAAGAAAGAGGCAACCTGGATTACAAGACAGACGAGATCGTCATCACAGGCGGAGCGCGCCCGGCAATCTATGCTATTTTCAAAGCGCTGGTCGATGAAGGCGATACGGTCGTTTTCCCTGTTCCTTCCTGGAATAACAATCACTACACTTACCTGAACAACGCAAAGGCAGTGATGATCGAAACTTCCCCGGAAAATAAGTTCATGCCAACGGCCGCTGAGATCGCACCGCATATTTCGGGAGCAAATCTGCTGGCTTTATGTTCGCCGCTGAATCCTACCGGAACCGTTTTCCGAAAGGAAGACCTTGAACAGATCTGCGACCTTGTAATTGCAGAAAATCTCAGAAGATATACCGAAAACAAGAAACCGCTTTACGTGATGTACGACCAGATCTACTGGCCGCTCACACACGGAACAACGGAACATCATAATCCGGTTTCACTGCGGCCTGCAATGAAAGACTATACTGTTTTCGTTGATGGGATTTCCAAATCGCTTGCTGCAACGGGAGTTCGCGTAGGATGGACAATGGGGCCGAAACGCATTATCGACAAGATCAAATCCATCCTGGGACACATCGGTGCGTGGGCGCCAAAAGCCGAACAGCTGGCAAGTGCGTCTTACCTGGATAACCTGGGAGCATACGACGATTTTCTGACGCAGATCAAAGGTCAGCTCAACGACAGGCTCACCGGCTTTTACGAAGGATTCCAGGCGCTTAAGTCCGAAGGGTTCAGAGTAGATGCGATTGCTCCGGAAGCGGCGATCTACCTGACGGTTCAGTTTCATCTTCACGGGCAAACAACTGCCGACGGCACTATCCTTGAGAACACACAGGATGTTACGAAGTACATTCTCGACGAAGCAAAAGTGGCCATTGTTCCTTTCTATGCTTTCGGGGCCTCCGCTAATTCGAGCTGGTATCGCCTGTCGGTAGGAACCTGCAAGCTGGAAGATGTGCAGGGTGTGATTGAAAACCTGCGCGGAGCACTGGCAAAACTAAACTGATCAGAACTGATTTTAAAACTAAGAAGGCGGATCAGGCGATTCGTCTTTTTTAATGGTCAAGCTTTTTCCAATGGATCTGAACCGCGGAGATTGTCTGTGTTTCCAGCCGTTTGGACGAAAGTATGCTGAAACCGTTCTTCCTGTAAAAGCTCATGGGCGAGAGGTAGTAATCACCGGACAATTTCAGGGCTGAAGAATGATCGATCACCCAGCCGTTCAGTTCACCGGCCGCTTCTTTCATGCGCGAGAGGATCTCAGTGCCCCATCCTTTTTTCTGAACAGGGGCATCGAGAATGATCGCAAACCACGTTTCGGACTCCCGCGAGAAAGTAATGCCCCAGGCCTGGACTTCGTTATCATCGTTCAAACCGATAAAATGATGTGTGTTGGAAAGTCCTGCGAGATAATGATCGAAATCTTCCGGAGTTTTCAGCTCCAGGCTTGCCGGGTAATTTTCATTCCACAACTTCCTGATGTCTTCTTTCTGAGCATCGGTGAGACGCGTTATTGTGATCAGATCTTTCACAGCTTTCGTTTTAGAAGAAAAAGATTCAGCTGTTCCTGGTCGTTAGGGAGCCGCACAAACGAATCCCATCGGAAGCCAAGTCTTTCCAGTAATTGAACCGACCGGGTATTGTCTTTTGCGGTTATGGCACAAATGGTTTCCAGGTCGGAATCCTTCAGCAATTGTTCGGAAGCTTCGAATGCATAGCCTTTTCCTTCGAATTCAGGTAGGAGCGCGAATCCCAGGTCGGGATATTCCAATCCTTCCCGTTTGTACATTCCGCAGCTTCCGATCTTTTCTCCGGTAGCGATCTCTTCCAGCAGATAGCCTCCGAAACCGTTGTCCGCATAACTTTTTATCGGGCCGTTCTCCAGGTATCTTTCGGCAGCCACCAGGCTGTGAACTTCACGATCGCCGATGTATTTTAACCAGGATTCGGTATTTACAAGCCGGAGAATAAATCCGGCATCGTCTCGCGTAAAGGGAAGTATCCGCAGCCGTTCAGTAGTTGCAATGCTGTTCATGAACGTGAAGATAGCAAGTTCTGTTAATGATACAAATGGAAGAATCCGTGGATCGGTTCAATGCCGCTGTCTTTTCCTTTACGGTAGAAAATGTAGTAATAAACGCCTTCGGTAAATTCTTCGCCGCTGAAATTATTGTGGTAATTCTCTGTTTCGAAGATCGTATTTCCCCAGCGGTTCACGATTACCAGGTAGTTGTCGGGCATCAGTTCTACGTTTGGAATGATGAAGTAATCGTTCGTTCCGTCGCCGTTGGAAGTAATCACATTCGGAGCTACCGGGTTACAGTCGAAGAAATTCAGGATCGCACTGGTAGGAAGCGAAACGCAGCCGTTGTTGTCTATTCCGTAGACATAGAATACGGAGTCCTGCCAGAGCTGCGGAGTAACAATAAGTGGATTTCCCGCAAGACTGTCGCCGCCATTTTCCCAGTAAAGCATCCCATTGAATTCAGGAACGGCATGAAGTGAAGCCGGCTCGTCCTGACAGGCATCGAAATCGGTAATGTTCAGCACCAGCTGCAATTCCGGAACAACGGTAATCGGAAGATACACGACTTCCTCGGAACAGGAGTTTGTTACTGTGAGGATCACCGACCCGTTGTTGTTGAAAATGTTATTGGAAACGTCGGTCGAATTCGTATTGGAAAGGAACACGCTGTTGAACGTCCAGTTGTAGGTATAAGTCGCATCGAAAGGAACTTCCAGCAATAATTCCTGGCCTTCGCAGAGGATATTGTCGCCGCTGATGATCTGTTCGGGAACGGTATCCGTTACTGCGATAATGAATGAATCGAATGTAAAAGGACAAGGCTGCTGATCGTAAGCAACGAAGATCGTGGTGTCTCCCGGAATATTCGGAAGCGTCCAGGTAGCACCGGAGAAATCAGCTGTAGTATGCGTACTGTCGGAGTACCATCCTACTGCAAGCCCGGAATTATCGGTTACAACGATATCATCTCCCTGGCAAGCCGTCAGATCGGCAAAAGAAGGCGTTTGTGAAGCCGGGTGGGTGCCGATCGTTAAGCCAATGGTTTCCTCGCAGCCAAGCTGGTTGATGATCGTTACGGTATAGACGCCCGGTTCTGTTACCGTATACGTGTTATCCGGCAGGAATTCTCCGTTCCATTCATAGGATAACATATCCGCATTTGCGGTAAGCGTAACGGTTCCGTCCGGACAGATCAGCGGATCGCTTGGAACGAGAGTAGGAGTGAACCCGCCCTGGTAAACGGTTACGCTGTCGAGTGTCGTTGTTCCGCACTGGGTGATCTCTACGTAATACGTTCCCGGAGTATCCACCGTAACGGTATTGGTTGTTTCCGTGATCGGTGCAAGCCAGTGCACATCCGCTACTCCGTTGTAAACAGGGATCAGTTCTACCGATCCGTCGCCGCAAAGCACATTCAGCGGAGAATAATCGAGGAAAGGTGTAATGTATTCGGTGATCTGGACCTGTTCCAGGAAGAACATACAGCCATCCGGATCGGTATACTCGCAGGAATAAAGCCCGGAAGTCGACACGTTGAGCGTCTGAGCTGTTCCGACAGTATTTCCCGCCGGTCCTATCCAGTTGTAAGTACCCGGCTCCGAAACGGAAAGGGTAATGGTCGAGTTCGGACAGATCAGCCCATCGTCTGGGAACATTTGTATGAGCGGAGCCACTTTATTGCTCACGAACGTACCTACGGTGAAATCGAAGGAGCAGCCGGCTACAGTGTCTACAATTTGTCCGCCGTAAGAATAGTAACCAACCTGGTTCACCAGTATGGAATCGTTGTCGGCACTTTGCCAGAGGATCACGTTTCCTCCGGTAGTTGTCCAGACTCCCCCGGTAACGGCTTCGGAAACGGAAATGTAAGCCGAATCACCTTCACAAATCGGGCTGTCCGATATAAGCGTCAGGTTGATATCGGGAACTTCATTGACGACGATATAGAACGAGTCGATGACATGGTAATGAATGGTGTCTTCCGCGCAGGCATTGATATAGCCTATATGTACATCGTATTCGATATGGAACCACCCTGTGGTATCCGGAACAATGGTCATGGAATGCGGCCCGCTGTTCATGTTGGTTTCGATATCCGGTGAGAAAAAGCCTTCATCGATGAACAGCTCGTCGTAGATCTGGAATAGCTTGCCGGGATTCGTGATCGTATCGATAACAATGTACTGAACAATATCGCCTTCGCAGATATAGAGCGTATCGTTGTAATCATCGTCGCCGACCATCATGATCTGCGGATGAATGCTGTCGTAATCGATCACACTGTCGTTGATCACGGCAAAAACACCGGAAGAATGACACCCGAACTCGTTGGTCACAACTACATTGTAATCACCTGAGGTAAACACGTCGAACGGTGTGGTGCCCGAGTGAAAAGGTACGTTGTAATAGTTGATCTCCAGCGTACAGCCGCTGCAAAGATTATCGAAATGTACTGTTGCTGTATCCGGTTTGCAAAGACGGATGTTCTCGTAGACCGCAGCCAGTGTATTGTAGCCATGGTCGTCTGTCATCAACGGAATAACAGGGTTCGGGTGAGGAATTGTATAAATGGAATCGGTGAAGGAATAACAGCCGTCCAGCGATTGCAGGTTAACGGTTACCCATTCGGTAAGGTGAGCGACGTATAAATAAGGATTCGGATCGAGGTTGTCGTTGCTCCATGAAAAGTTGTAATCAGGGCCAACGATCACGTCTGCATTCAGGTCGAAGAACAGGTACTGGGCCACGCAGAATTCAAGCGTGTCTACCTGGGGATTAAGGATAGGCTCGATATAATCCGACGGAGCACCGGGAGTTCCTGCAGGCAGGTAATAATAATAGTCCGGATTGGTAACGTCATTGACCTTCCCGACAAAAACGTTTTTCGAAAGGTCGCCGTCCATTCGATAGAAGAGGAAGGGAACTGCTGTTCCGACTTCACCGTTGAAAACAACGTTATTCGCGCTTAATGAAGGATTGGTGAGGTTGTACGTATTGGTTGGAATGAAGAAGTCGTTTTCAAAGCTTCCTGCAAAAATGGGCTTATCGTTACCGCCATTTGCAAGGGCATAGCACAGATCTTCTTTTTTTCCGCCGGAATGTTTTTTCCAGATCATTCCTCCGCCCGGAGAGAATTTGCTTACGAAAATATCGCGGAACCCGACCGTTCGCCACAAACCGGTATCGGTAGAATCCCGGTACTGGTCGAAGTCACAGCGGAAATCACCGCCTATGTAAATGTTCTGATCGCTGTCTATTGTCAATCCGCGGGAAGTAACATCGGAGTTGGAACCGTTCGCTCTTCCCCAGATATAGTTTCCGGCTGCTGAAGCCAGTTTGATCAGGAAGATCTTTTTAATGTAAGGATTGAGCAGCTGGGAAGTTCCGTTGTTGTCCTGTATGATCATCGTTCCGAGGAAATTCCCGGTAACGTAGATCTCTCCCGCCGTGTTCAGCTGGATCGCATTGGCGAATGTCTGGGCTGCGCCGAGCTTCCTGAACCATGTAAGGTCTCCTGCAGGAGTGAGCCTGGCTACGTAACCGGCATTGTTTACCTGGTTGTTGAACGTTTGCCCGATAAAGCTCAGCGTGTCCGGGAATTGCCCGGTAACATAAATGTTGTTGGCCGGGTCGCAGGTTACCGCAAGCCCGTTATCGTCTTGTTTGGTGTTTCCTTTTTTCGTCCAGACAGGAACACCCGCGGCTGTATACTTCGCAATGAAAATATCGAAGCTTGGCGCACTCGTAAAAGGATTGTTCTGGGAAGTGAAAGCAACTCCGCCTATGTTCGTGTTTCCTTCGAATTGCCCGGTTACAATAATGTTTCCCTGGCTGTCGGAGGCCATTCCGTTGGGCGTGTCAGTCATGCTTCCGCCGTCGCTTCTTGCCCAGGTAACCACACCGCCGGGAGTAAGCTTTGCGATGAAAATATCACGCGATCCGCCGGAAGACGTTAAAGTTGTGCTTCCCATGGTCATGGACCCGGCGTAGAAACCTGTTACGTAAATGTTTCCCGTGGCATCCGTTGAAAGCTTATGTCCGCGGTCTGCCTGCGCTCCGCCGAAACGCTTCAGCCAGGTCATTGCTCCGCTCGGGTTAAATTTAGCTACGAAAATATCGCTGTAACCGCTGATGGATTGTACCGTTGAGTCGTTGAATTTGATTTCCCCGGAGAAATAACCGGTTACGATGGAATTGCCGTTCTGATCAGTTACTACATCCAGCGCTTCGCTGACAAAATTGCCCGAAGACCCGGCGAGCCAGTCCTGGGAGAACGAAAGCCTGCTGAAAAGTAATACTAGTATGGTAAGATATGTCTTCAAATTGGGATGTGTTCAGGTTAATAACGTCAAGTTACCTCAAAAGGTTGATTCTTACACGATAGATTTTCATATTTAAATCGAATCGCCGGAAAATGTTAGGGAATTGACATTGTTGTTTAGTGGGTGCCGCCTGGAAGCGCACTTGTTCACCACAACGGAGCAAAGAGGTGACGGATAAATTCTAAATTGTAAGAGAAATACAGGAATTTTAGCCAATGAATAAAGATTGTAGTTAAATCTTCCAGGCTTTGCCTGGAAACAAGCGCTTTGCTTCCTCTACAGTTTACTCTATTTAAACGTTCTCCTTTGTGGTGAAACAAAACCTTGTTCAATAGCTAATCGCCCTGAAGGAGGACATGACCGGATGATCCTTAATTGTTTGCGCTGTTAAAAGAGACTAAAAACAGAACGGTGTATTTCTATTCCATGTAAATTCATCTTCATAATGCAGCAATGCAATTTTTGATAAAGATATACACATTAAAACCAATAGTCATGAGCAAAGGAAAAGTAGTATTGGGTGTCGCAGCGGGATTAGCTGCAGGCGCTGCACTGGGAATTTTGAATGCCCCGGATAAAGGAAGCAACACAAGAAAGAAACTGGCTGATAACGGCAAGAAGCTGGCCGGCGATCTGAAAGATAAGATCTCCGACAAAGCGGGAGCCATTGCGGATAAAGCGCGTGACAAATACGAAGAGGTGAAAGAGAAGGTTTCTGAAAAAGTAGACGCTGCGAAAGAGCGTTTTGCAGAAGCACGTGAAAATGCCGCTGATAAAGCCGCTGACGCGAAAGACGCCATTGTGGACAAAGCAGAAGACATCGCAGACAATGTGAAGGACAAAGCGGCAGACGCAAAAGAAGCGATCTCGGATAAAGCGGAAGATCTTGCCGACAAAGCAAAATCGAAGATCGGTGATGCGAAAGATGCTATTGCTGACAAGGCGGATAAGATCGCTGACAAAGCAAATGATGCCAAAGATAAGATCGTTGATAAAGTGGACAAAGCGGCCGATAAAGCCAGCGCGAAAGCAGACGACGTGAAAGCAGCGTTTACAGCAAATGATAAAACGGCAGATATCAAAGCGGTTCCGCATCCGAGTGAAGGACACAAGTCACACGCTCAGAACCACCACAACCACAATCGTAAATCCTGATTAACAGGATGGGAACGTTTGTAGTTTCTTATTTATACATCAATGCGGCACTGTACTTCTTTTTTGCAGTATGGTGCCTTATTAAGCCCGACCAAACAGCCGATTTCTCCGGATTGAAGCTGATGAACGGCTCCGGAAGATCGGAATACCTGACGATCTATGCAGGACTCCAAACAGGACTTGCGGGATTTTACATCTTCGCTGCACTAAAGGAAGAAATGCACTTGCCGGCAATACTGTTCTCGCTGTTCCTTTACGCGGGTATTCTGCTGGTGCGTCTCACGTCACTGGCAACGCTGAAAGGAGTTAAAAAGGGAACTTATTACATTGCCACTATGGAATTACTATTGGGTATAGGAGCTCTGACTTCCTACCTTTATTTTCCGTAACAGACAAGTTTAGAAAAAGCGCCTACAAGCCGTCGTGTTATACGACGGCTTTTTTTATGGGAGTATTTCATACAGATCAGCCAGGGGGCAAAGCCATACTTCAGCCGTACATAAGCCGTATCAAAGCCATACTTCCCTTATACCCGATATATACCTTCCTTATACCTGGCATGTAATGAGGACAGTTATGGAGATCTGTAACAGTACACTCATAGTACACTATCAGTACACTATCTATACTTAATCTGTACTTGGTCTGTACTTGATCCATACACTATCTGTATAGTATCTATACTTAGTGCACGGTCCTGAAGTGCCTAGGTTGTTTTTCGATTGTGAGAAGTGTTCATGAAGGGAGATGATCCATGTTTCCTTCTGCTTTTTAGTCATCGATCTTCCCTTTTTTCTGGATTTATTCCACATTTCCACACAAAATAAATTTTCTCTTTTCAGAATATTTCGACTCTGATAAGCTTAAATTAACGAATTAAAGTGTTGAATATAAGTATTTTAATTATGTTATATAATTTCCGCTTACAGGGAAATCGTGTAACATATAAGTGAAATCGTGAAACGCAAAAGCACTTCAGTCGTCGCACCTTTGTAATGTCCCACAAGGGCAACAGAATATGAGAAACCTGAAGATTCGAAATACACTTTTTATTACCGCGGCAATTTTAACCGCAGTTTGGACGATCGGGTTTTTCGGATACAACACAGGAGTCGCTCTCCACTTTTTACTCTTACTGGCAGCAGTAGCGGTAATCATGGGAGTCACTTCAGAAACAGAACAGATTTAAAAGGAATAAGATTAACACACTAAAACTTAGAAAAGATGAAAATAGGAAACAATACAACCCAGAGAAGTTTTTACAGCGAAGCTGATTCGATGTTGAACACGGCAACAGGTAGTGCAGCTGCTTTTGTCTCAGTATTCGCAGTAACAGTACTAGTTATTTTGTCAATGCTGCTAGTGTAATGAAAGCTATGAAAAAAGTCTACTTAGTAACAGAACTTGTTGGACTGTACGCAATAAAATATTATTCGGCATTCAACTAATACAGGATCACAAAGATTCGCCAGAATACAAACCTTAAAAACTAGAAATCATGTTAAAATGGTCAGTTATATTTTTCATCATTGCCATTGTTGCGGCAATCTTTGGATTCACAGGAATTGAATCGGCTGCGGTCGGTGTAGCTAAAGTACTTGCAATCATTTTCGTTGTTCTCTTCCTGGGAACACTGATACTTGGAGCAACTGTCTTTAAGCGAAGATAAAATCAAAACGGTTACAGATGCCCGACTGATGCGGCTTACCACGTTCCAATCAGTCTGCACCCCGACACTTTAGCGCTGTCTGTCTGTAAAAGTTCTTGACCCGATAGAAAATCAGGGCGTAAATGAGCAATCATTTACGCCTTTTTCTTTTGCTGCATTTTTTACCTACAACGCCGGATTGTCTGCCGATGATTTCAGAAGAAAATATTTAAATATTCCTAATATTAACAATCGGTTCCCGACGAAGGTTGAATTTTTAAAAATTTGCTTACTTTTAACCTACGGATGAAGCTATCACTAAAATACGATATGAACGTTGCGTGCAGGAAGATCCTGCAGGATCAGCTTGAGAAGCTGTCGATCCCCCATAACATTACAAGTTTGGGCGAGGTTACGGTGAAAGGCACCCTTTCTTCGGAGAAGTACGATTCCCTTAGTGCCGCGTTGCAGGAGTACGGGATCGAAATTCTGACCAATCAGAAAACAGCACTGGTCCAGAAGATCAAGGATACGATCATCGAGATCATTCATTCCGAAGACGGTCTGCCATCTACTACGATGTCTGTTTACCTGGCGGAAAAACTCAATCACAGCTACAGCTATCTTTCCAGTCTTTTCTCGGAAGCCTGCTATACTTCCATAGAGAACTTTATCATAATTCAGAAGATCGAACGTGCCAAACAGCTGCTCCTGGCAGATGAAATGACCCTTACCCAGATCTCTTACCAGTTGAATTACAGCAGTGTGGCTCATTTGTCGCACCAGTTTAAAAAAACAACCGGACTTACACCTTCTGCCTTCCAGCGGATTATAAAAAAACGGGCGGTCAATGATCTTACCCAGGTATAACCGAACTTTTGTAATTATTTAAACTTATGGCTAAAGAGCCCATTTACATTTTACTTGCCGATGATGATGAAGATGATCGCGATTTCTTCAGAGATGCATTGGATGAACTGAAAATGAATACCGTTGTTACCTTTGTAAACGATGGTGCACAGTTAATGGACTACCTCGATCAGCCGGATGTTCGTCTTCCGCATCTTATTTTCCTTGACCTGAACATGCCATTGAAAAGCGGGATGGATTGCCTCAAAGAGATCCGCGCAAACGAACAGTTGAGAAACCTTTCGGTAGCTATTTATTCGACTTCCGCTTCCGATGAGCACATCGAAGAAACATTTGTAAAAGGCGCAAACGTCTACATTCGTAAGCCCAATGATTTTACAACGCTGAAAAAAGTATTGCAGGAGGTCATCAGTGTCAACTGGCAATACCATACTTCCTCATTGAATAAAGAAAACTTCTTGTTTAGTATCTAGAAAAACGACAATAAAACCGGCATGGGCATCCGAACTACGCTTTCAACTTCGGCATACAAAATTGTCTTCGTTCTGTCGTTGTTCATGCTCTTCTTTGTTTCAAGTATTTCCTACAAACAGCTGGAATTGCTGAACAGCTCAGAAAAGCTGGTGCGGCTTTCCGACCGGGTGAACCTCGAGCTGGAACAGCTGATTTCCTTTGTGAAAGACGGCGAGACAGGCCAGCGTGGATTCATCATTACGGGTGATTCTACTTACCTCCAGCCCTATTTCGATGCGCGCGTTCATATCAATGAATCCTTTCATGAGCTCGGATATCTGACTAAAAGCAGCCCGGAACAAACGGAAAACCTGGCTGTTATAACCGATCTGATCAGGCAGCGGTTCGCTATCCTTGAAACAACGCTGGGATATGTGCACGAGCCGGGAGTGATCTCCGATTCGCTCAGGAAGCAGCTGAGCAAGAGCCGCACCGTTATGTTCCAGATCCGTAAGCAGGCGGATAAGATGATTACCTCTGAGGCTGACCTGCTGGAAATCAGGAAGCAGCAACACAAGCAGAACCTGTTTTTCACTCCTTTGTCGGCCTTGCTGATCTCTATTTTTTCTTTGATCGTCTTTGTTGGTTCCTTCATTAAGATCAACAGCGACCGCAAAAAAATGATGCAGCTCAGTGACCAGGCCACCCAGGCGAAGATCATTACGGAAAGCGAACGGCTCTACAAGCACCTGATAGAAGGATTGCCGGCTGCGCTTTACACCTGCGATAACGAAGGATACATTGAATTATACAACAAAGCGGCAGTTGAATTGTGGGGACGTGAGCCCCAACTAGGTAAAGATCGCTGGTGCGGATCCTGGAAGCTCTACCGGGCAGACGGTACAGAGCTGCCGGCTGAAGCATCTCCAATGGGCATTGCGCTGAAAGAAAACCGTATCCTGGATGCCGAGATCATCATCGAGCGCCCGGATGGCAGCAGAAAAATCATAATTGCTCACCCCCAGTCTCTTTTTGATGCCAAAGGCAACAGGACCGGTGCACTGAATATGCTCATCGATATCACGGATCAGAAGCTATCGCAGAAAGCACTGGAAGAAAGTGAGATCAGGCTCAGAATCGCTACCGAAGGCACGAAGCTGGCAACCTGGGATCTGAACCTTGTGACCAGGGAGATCGTGTATTCGCCGAGATTAAACGAGATCTTCGGTCACCAGCCTTCACATCAGCTGACCCATCAGCAAATGCGGGATCAGGTCCATTTCGATGATAAAAGTGTAGTGGAGGAGGCCTTTGATACTGCTTTAAGCTCGGGGATCTATTCGTACGAATCGCGTATTGATAAAGGAGATGGTACGACAGGATGGATTAAAACCGAAGGAAAAGTACTGTTCGATGCCGGAAACGTTCCTGTCAGGATGCTCGGAACGATGCTCGACATCACGGAACAGAAAGGCGTCCAGGAAAAAATCCTCCGAAGCGAAAAGCTCTTTAAGTCCATTGCGCTCAATATTCCGAATTCCCTCGTGCTCGTATTTGATACGGACTACAAAATCCTGAAGCTCGAAGGCGATATCATGAGTAAGATGGGTTATGAGCCGAGTGATTATGAAGGAAAGTACCTGAACGAAATTACCCCCGAAGAGCGTCACAATGCCGTTCTTCCTTTATATGAGCGTGTGTTTTCAGGTGAAACATTTTCTGTAGAGCGCAAATCACAGGAGACCGGCGATGATTTCATGATGCATTTCGTTCCTTTGAAAACGGACGACGGAGCTATTTATGCGAGCCTGATCATTGCCCTGGATATAACCGATTTCAGGAAAATACAGGATAGAGTCGCCATGTTCGGAGCTATCGTGGAATCATCCGACGATGCTATTATCAGTAAAACGCTCGAAGGGATCATCACCAGCTGGAACAATGCAGCCACCCGCATTTTCGGTTATACGGAAGAAGAAATGATCGGTCAGCCTATTCTAAAGCTGATCCCCGAAGATCGCCTGGACGAAGAGCCACGTATCCTGGAAATGATCCGTACAGGCAGACGTGTTGATCATTTCGAAACCAAGCGCATCGCTAAAGATGGGCGGATCCTCGATATTTCACTGACACTTTCTCCGATCAAAAATACGGAAGGCGTTATTATCGGCGCTTCCAAGATCGCAAGGGATGTTACCAGTCAGAAACAGGCCGAGTTGCTGCTGAAGGAAAGCGAAGAGCGCTTCAGGACCCTCGCCGATGTGGCGCCTGTATTGTTATGGATGTCGGGAGCTGATAAGCAATACTATTTTTTCAATAAAGGATGGCTCGACTTCACCGGTAGAACGCTGAAGGAAGAATCTGGTAACGGCTGGAAGGAAGGTGTTCATCCGGAAGATCTCGAACGCTGCCTCGCCATTTACACGAACGCTTTCGATGCCAGGGAAGAATTTTACATGGAATACCGCCTCAGGCGCCATGATGGTGAATACCGCTGGATCTCCGAAAAAGGCATTCCCCGCTTTGCTGCAGACGGTGTTTTCCTCGGGTACATTGCCGGCTGCATGGATATTCACGCACAGAAAGATTTTACCATCGAGCTGGAAAGACAAGTGGCAGAAAGAACAAATGAGCTGAGAGAACAGAAAGAGTTTGCAGAGACCATTCTCGATACATCTATCGATATAACCATCGTTTACAGCAGGAACATGGATTTTCTTTCCTTCAATAATGCTGCGGAAGACAAATACGGTGTTTCCAAAGAGGAGATCTTAGGCAAAAACCTGTTGAGCTTCTACCCGGAATCGAGAGACTCAAAAGGCCATCACGACCTGATGAAAGCTTTGGATGGAGAAGCCATCCACAATAAGAAATACCAGTCGCCGATAACGAAGCTGTACTACGAGGATTTCCTCATCCCGCTCAAAAACCGAAAAGGAGAAGTGTATGCCGTGCTGGTTATTGCCCGCGATATCACCGATACGATTAAGAACGAGGAGCTGCTCATCCACCTGAACGAAAGCCTCACTGCAAAAAATACCGAGCTGGAACGAAGCAATACCGAGCTGGCTTCTTTCAATCACGTAGCCAGTCATGATCTCCAGGAGCCTTTAAGGAAGATCCAGACATTCATTTCCCGGATCGCCGACAATGAGCAAAGCGCTCTTTCTGAAAAAGCGGTAGATTACTTCGGTAAAATCCAGGCTTCCGCAAACCGGATGCAGAAGCTGATCGACGATCTCCTAACGTTTTCAAGGACCAATAAAGCCGATCAGCAGCAGGAAACCATCGATCTGAACGATACTGCTGAGCTTGTGCTGCGCGAGCTTGCCCAGACAATAGAAGAAACCGGTGCCGAAATACACATCGATAAGCTTCCTGTTCTCGAAGGAATTGCATTCCAGTTCCAGCAGCTGTTTACCAACCTGTTGGGCAATGCGCTGAAATACAGAAAGCCGGGGGTTGCTCCATCACTTCGGGTGGAATGTTCCAGAGTGAAAGCAGATCAGTTTGAGCTGTTGAATGCACCTGCCGATAAGGAATATTACAAGCTGACATTCTCCGATAAAGGGATTGGTTTCGAGCCCCAGTATGCCCGGCAGATCTTTGATCTTTTCCAGCGGCTTCATGGCAAAACAGAATATTCGGGAACGGGTATCGGTCTCACTATCTGCAAAAAGATCGTCGAAAACCATGGCGGAAAAATCATAGCCGAAGGTAAACCGGGCGAAGGTTCTGTCTTCACTGTTTTTCTTCCTGTCTGAGGTTTTTCCCGACCTGCTGCTCCCTGAAATCAAACAAATCCCGTAATCTCAGGCGGACTTGTACTGATTATCGCAACACCCGAAATTCACTTTGCAGTATTCCGTTTTCCCCCGGAACGGTCTGTGTTCATCTTTGTCGGGTAATTTTAAACAGCACGAAGATGAAAACAACCAGGTACTTACTGCTCTTGCTAACCCTTTTTGGCGGAAAGCTATTAACAGCCCAGGAAACCACGCCCGCCGCACTTCCATCGATGGTTATCGGCGGAATCGAAGTAACCGGTATCCAGTTCAACCAGGACATTCTTCGGTCGATCATTTACAAATCACTTGTTAACTCCAAAAAATATGTAGTGAACGACCGCTACGATGTGGCCGAGCGCGTTGGGATCGAGAACCTGAAAAAGTGCATGGGAAAAGAATGCCTGATCGCAACCGGCAAACAGCTGAATGCCGATTACGCAATGAGCGCAGCCTACGAAGGACTGGGAGACAGGATCCTGATCTCGATGAAAATAGTCGATGTGAAAACCGGGGAGATCGTTCAGAACGAGATCGAGCAGTTTGAAAATCAACCTCGGGAATTGAACCGCATGACAGATATCATGATCTACCGCGTGCTTTCCATTCCCTCCGATGCCGTTGTTTCCCGCATCCTGATCTTCAAAGACAACCCGGCGGCTTCCGGTGGACTGGGAAAAATGAACAATTCCGGTCCGCGTATGGGAGTAGCAGTGGTGACCGAAGAAAATGCCGAATTCTTTACCCGTTCTGAAAAAGAGGGTGGAGCAGGAGGGATTCCCATCCTTTTCAATATCGGCTACCAGCTGGAAAAACAATATGTCGGAGGCGAAAACTTCAGCGCACTGTTCGAGTTCATCGGAAATGTAGCGGGGATCGAACATGGAACGCCCGTTCCTTCGCTGGCTATTCTTCACGGAGTCCGTTTCGGAAAAGGAGCTTGGGAGATCGCCATGGGGCCTTCCCTGAGCTTTAAGAAACTGCTTGCGGGAACTTCCGAATACGACGGTACGTTCCGAAGCTACAGCGACCTGGCCAATTCCGGGGTGCTGAATCCGGAGCAATATTCCTACTTCGATCGACCGGATACACGCGGAGCTACCTATTTCGCACCGAATTTCGTTGTTGGCTTCGGGAAAACCTTCCGCCCGGGAGCACTGAATGTACCGATCAATGTGTATGCTTCCTTCAATAAATACGGAACAACGTACGGTTTGTCGCTGGGTATCAACATCACGCGATCGCGCCAGTATAACGTTGTGAGATAACAGGTTTTCTAACCCCCGCCTGTAATCACAGAATCCCCGGCTCCTTCTGGATACCGGGGATTCGTGATTTGAAGGTGGTGGAGATCTTCGGTGGTGTAGGGCAATGATTATGCAGCTTCGAAATTCAGCTTGCGGGTTACCGACATAATGGCAACGAGCACGAAAAGCAATCCGATGCTTCCCACTATCAGCGCATAGACTTCCAGGTTAACGATCACCAGCAGGAATGCGTAAAGCAACCCAAGACTGATCCCGCTCATGATGGCAAATTTCAGGGAATTCAGGATCGACTTTGCGTACCAGACAATCAGCAGAATAATAGCAGCCGATGCGATAAGGTAAGCGCGGATAAACCCGATCTGCTCCGAAAACGACAGGAGCAAAGAATAGAAGAGGAGCAAAGCCAGCCCGATCATCAGGTAATGCAGCGGGTGTATGGTCACTTTTCCTACGATCTGGATCAGGAAGAAAACCGCGAAAGTCAGCGCGAATACCAGGATGCCGTATTTCACCGTTCGTTCGTTGAGCTGGTAATGGTCCACCATATTGATGAACCGGATCTCGGAATACGTGTGCGAGTCTACCTGAGGGGCTTTCAGGTGAAGCTTTCCTTTTTCGCCGGTAATATCCATGTTCTTCCACGAGCCGCTGAAGCCTTTTTTATGTTTTTCAGACTTGTTTGCAGTTGGAAGCATCGTTCCCGCGAAAGCCGGATCGTTCCAGTTGGAATTCATGTTCATTGCTGATTTTCCCGCAAGCGGCTGGTAGCGGATAAGCTGACTTCCGCTGATCGTTGCTCCGAGCTGAACGTTCAGGACATCTGTTTTCAGCGGATCGATAGCAAACGGCTGTGTTCCTGCCAGCGAAATGTTGTAGCCGTTCCCGACTGCTTCGATTCCTTCAGCCCCGAGCTTTCTGCCGTTGACCGTAATATCCGAAAGCTCTTTGTAGCGTGCGTCGCCATTGGCGGCCAAACACACCCGTGCTTTTGCCCAATCGATAGCAATTCCTGGATTGGCGCTGACTATTTTGGCGATATTGAACTGGGATCGCGTCTGCACATGAGCATCAAAAACCGTGGCGCTGAAGATTCCCCGGTGCTTATTCAATACGTCAGAAGTGATTTCGTCGTTGCTTTGTTCCGGATAGAAATAACCTGTTTTGGTTTCGTGTACGAGATGCGAGCCGGTTACTTTGCCTTTTTTATCGTGATCCGTTACTCTGGTCGATGAGATCACCGGAACTTTGAGTACCAGCCCGTAATACACGACTTCGTCTCCCCATTCGGTTTTCAGTTGTTCGGTGACGCTGTCCTGCCGCATTTTTCGTTCGGAGATCAGGGATTGTATCTGGGAAAGCGGGATCAGCAGTATAACGGTGAGAATTCCTACGATGAGGAAACGGGCCGTGTGCGAGCTCATAAATTTCATAAAGTCGTTCTGCGGAACCTGGATCTGCTGTTGATTTTCGTTAATTGTTGTCATAATTTTTAGATTTAAAAGAACTTTGTTTTTCAAAGTATAGGGTTAAAAAAAAGGATTACCTGCTTTGCCGGATCAGTTGCTCCAATGCGTTCAGGTGTTGTTCAAAAGCCAGTTTTCCTTCGGAGGTAGCGGCATAACTGGTATTGGGCTTTTTACCGATGAATTGTTTGGTGACCGAAATATAGTTTTCCTGTTCAAGTGCCTTGATGTGACTGGCCAGGTTACCGTCGGTAACATCCAGCAGCTCTTTGAGCGGAGTGAATTCCATCGAGTCGTTCACCATCAATACAGACATAATACCCAGCCTGATCCGGTGATCGAATGCTTTACTGATATGGGAGATCACATTTTTCACTTTGCCTGACGGTCGAATTTGAAGTACATAAAAGTACCATAGAAAATGTGAAATCCGCCAAAGCCGATAGTCCAGAAGAGTAGGCCCTTGCCCAGAAACTGCGTACTGATCAATCCGAGAACGAGGAAGAATAATCCGAGGTAGCGAACCGTTTCCAGCGTGTATTTACTGGCGTTGAGAAGCGCGAGGCCGTAAAAGATCAGTGTGAAAGGAGCAATGAGTCCGTAGAGGCTATGCTGGATCATGCTGAGGCAAACCACACCACCGGCGATCATAGGAATGCAAAAATTAATGATCAGGCGCCTGGCGGCAGAGTTCCAGGTTTTTTCTCCACGTTTCCCGGCTTTGTAGACCGATAAAATAACGGCTGTCAGAAACGATAGTCCCATTACGGCGAAAGCAATGGAAAGAATGATCCGGAATCCTGTATTGCTCAGGTCAGCATAAACCGGTCTGAAATGGACCATAGTGTACTTCACACCGAATGCGCCGATAACGGAGTAGATTCCTGCAAGCACACCCGACAATCCGGAAAGGGAAACGAATCTCGAAGACCGGTCCATCATGGTACGGATCTCTGTAAGCTGTTTGACGTAATTTGCTTCTTCCATAAAAGAACTTTGAAATGCAAAGTAAATTCTTTTTTTCGAATGGGAACTATTTTTTTTTGAAAAAATGTTTTTAGCTGATCACTGGCTTATTTTTTTTACCATCCCCGGGTGTCGGACAGGCTAAAGGCGCAAAGAAACAGATTGATGAATAAGAAGTGAGGCCGTTCATAACAGTTATCATTCGCCAGCGCATTCTTGCGTTCTTTCAATTGCTGCAGAACCAAGTTTGCTTTGTGGTAAATCAGCTTGGTTTTTATCAGTGTGCCTGGTTTACGGTTATTCACTGGTGCTTATGCCCGCAGCTTTCCTTCTTGCCCGGAACCGGGTCGTATCCGTGTCCGCCCCACGGGTGACAGCGACTGATGCGTTTTGTTCCCAGCCATAATCCTTTGAAAGGTCCGTGCACTTTGATCGCTTCGATCATATAAGCGGAGCATGTCGGATCGAAGCGGCAGGCGTTTGGCAGGATCGGGCTGATAACCCACTGGTAGATCTTCACCGGGATAATGAGCATGAAACCAAAAAACTGTCCGATATAGCGCATGTTCAAAGGTAAATAGTTTACGCGAAAGTAATCCGGGAAATGAGTTGTCAGTTTATGAATCAATTGTTAGTTATTATTTTATTTGTATAATTTAAAACAAAGCACTATTATTGCATCAGCAGAAACGGTTTTCAGACCAGCTGTATTTTAATGGATTATCAACACTATTCAAACATGAAACACTATTCATCTCCCCGTAATTAACCGATTTTTACTTTAGCTGTAGCGCTTACCCCGCTAACTATTTATGCCGGTTCTGTTCCTGCGATCACGGTTCCGGCACTTTTACCACATTCAAACACACTATTTGTCATGCCACAAAACAAATATGCATTGGCCCGTTATGGGCTGATCGATCAGATCCTCCGGAAAAATCCCTACGTAAAAACGTCCTACATTGTTGATGTCTGCAAGGAAAAATTTGGATATGACCTTTCCCAGCGCACAGTTCAGCTCGACCTGGATGCTATGCGGAACGATACGTTCCTTGGTATTTATGCTCCCATCGAATACAGCAAAAAGCAGAAAGCTTATTATTACACGCATACCGATTTCGAGCTGGTCACATTCCGGTTTTCGGAGCGTGAGATCAGGCTGCTGGAAACAGCCTGCGGTTTGCTGGAAAGCATGCTGGAAGTAAGCGACCACCAGGCAATGATGGGGATACTCGACCGCGTCAAAAAAAATTCGGTAGCGAACTAAAAATTCGCGAAGTGAGCTTATCCTTGTTGTCCGAAATTCACACACACATACCCTATTCAATGATTTATAAGAACCTGAAACTATTAGCACAGCAGCTCAATGACTATTTGAAGCTCAACTTCAGGTTAAAGGAAGATCTTGTGCATTTATCTGCCGTAAAGCTCCAGGAAAACAGCCTGCCTTCCAACCGCGTAAGTATTTCCGTTATAGGACTGGAGCGCGAAACGGGAGCAGGAATCACCTTTAACCGCAAAGCGCTTTCGGGAGCAGCTTCGGGAAAAACAGTGCCTTCGTGGCAGGTAAATGTGAATGTGCTGATAGCTGTGATCTTCCAGGAGAAGCAGTACGAAGAATCATTGCAGGTGTTTTCGGCCCTCACGTCCTTTCTTCAGAAAAACAATGTGATCAGCATGGAGGAAACCGGCACTTCCTTTTCGCTGGAACCGGTCAACCTTTCTATCAACGAGCTTTCGAACCTGTGGAGTATCTGCGGGGAGAATTATTACCCTTCGATCTATTGCAGAATGCGGGTAATCACCGTGGATGAACAGGAAGTGACCGATCTTTCTTACATGATCTCCAAACCGGAAACGGATTCAACAATCAGGCGTCGATGAGCACGGCAGCTTCCTACAGCACATGGATCACATTCACAGCTGATCATCCTTATTTCGGTAAGAAGAAATGCGGATTGGATATTGTGCCTCATCCACGAACTGCGGCTTTACTTCAAAAAGCCGGAATTCTTTTCAGAAAGGAAAGTGCTGTAAAATGGCTGCTGATCAGGGAGGATAATTCCCATGCTATGCCTGCTGCCGGAACATGGCTGCATTTCCTGGTAAAGAACGAAACAGCCGATTTTTATTACTGCACCGAACAGGAGCTGAGCCTCACAGCCGGCGCATTTAAAAGGCATTGCGGAAGAAATGGCGTATGGAAGCTGCTTTCCATTCCTGTCACCGCTGAGCTGCTCAAGGCCCCTTCCGATGTAGCGATCACTATGAAAAGCCGTAAAAAAATCTGGGAATTCGTGCTTATCCCGAGATCGAAAAAGGAACCGGGGAAACTGGAGCTGAAGGAAGCAAAAGAAAAACTGGCTTTTAAAGAGCTGGAAAGAGCTGTTTTTCCGGGCGAAGAGAAAGAAGTTTATCGCTTTGTGACAACAGAAGCGATCGATCTGAGCGAGATCTATGATTACAAGGTCAGCTTATGGGAAATTAAAGAACATGGCGAAAACCTGCTGAGTACGGGTTTGAAGCTTCCAAAGCCTTCTGCACTATCGTTTTACAGTGCAAAAGATACCATCACAAGTTATTTTTATTTTTAATCAATACCTGTAATATATGGCTGTAATGAAAACCCCGGGAGTGTATGTCGTTGAGAAGAACGCATTTCCCAACTCTGTTGTCGAAGTGGCAACCGCTGTTCCTGCATTTGTCGGATATACCGAGAGAGCATTAAATGGAACAAAATCGTTAAACAACGTTCCGTTCAGAATTAGCTCCATGGGTGAATTCGTTCAGTATTTCGGAGAAGCGCCTGCCGCAAAATTCGAATTCAGCAAAGAAGACGGTCCGGGGCAGTTCATAACACTTGGAAACAGGGTGCTGAAAGACAAAGCTGTCGAAAATGTAAGCATAGTTGAAAAATCAGTTACAGATGCGCTGAAAGCATCGACACGGAAAACGGCAACGGAAAAATTGCTGGAGGAAGCCGAAGGAGATGCGAAAAAAGCGATCCAGGCAACGCTAGACGTCAACGAAGCTGCTTTTAAAACAGCACAGGAGAAAGCAGCGGCAAATGCGACTGCTCTTCAGACATTGGTAGAAGACGTGAATGCTGTTTTTGACGGTATGTTCAAAACAACGAAAATGGAAGCTTTCGTAACTGCGGCTTCCGATCCTGAAAAGTATACGGATACAACTGTTACGGAAGCGCTGATGGCGGTTAGGGCAGAGATCGATGAAACGGATGTGAGCGATCAGACTGAGCAGTATTACGCTGTTAAACGCACGGATGCCTACAACCTTTATTACAATATCCGCTTTTTCTTTGCAAACGGCGGCGGTTCGTGCTACATCGTTTCCGTGAACCAGGGATACAGGGACGATCTTGACAAAGATGTGCTGATTGCCGGCATCGATGCTTTGCTGAAAGAGCAGGAGCCTACAATGCTGCTGATTCCTGAAGCTGTTTACCTTGACAATCAGCAGGCAAGCTACGATGTTCAGAATGCGATGCTGCGCCACTGCGGATACGACATGCGGAACCGTTTCGCTATCCTGGATGTTTACGATGGCTTTAAAGACCGTAAAGATCCTTCCGGAGACTCCGTTCTCAATTTCCGTATGGGAATGCCGACTGAGTTCCTCGATTTCGGAGCTGCCTACTATCCGTGGCTGAACACTTCCGTTATGTCGGAGAACGAGGTAAGCTTCGAAAATATTACCGAAGGAAGAGACCTTCTTGCAGGAGTGCTGAAAGCATTTTCAAGAGGATTGAACGAGGAGATCGATAAAATGACCGATACGGCCCTGATCCCGAATGATAAAAGAACGATCCAGAAAATTCTCTTCAACCAGATCCCGGTTTATGCCGAGGTGATGAAAGAAATGCTTCACAACCTGAACCTGATGCCACCTTCTTCGGCAATGGCGGGAGTTTACACAACGATCGACAACACGAAAGAAGTCTGGAAAGCCCCGGCTAACGTTTCGTTGTCGAACGTGATCAGCACAACGGTGAACATTTCCCACAACGAGCAGGAAGACCTGAACGTTCCGTTGGATGGAAAAGGCATCAATGCGATCCGTTTTTTCACCGGGGAAGGCATTAAAGTCTGGGGAGCGCGAACACTCGACGGCAACTCGCTTGACTGGAGATACATCAACGTTCGCCGCACGATGATCATGCTGGAAGAATCCATCAAAAATGCAGCAAAAGCATTTGTATTCGAGCCGAACGTAGCCAATACATGGGTAAGTGTGAGAAGCATGATCGGAAACTTCCTGAACGGGATCTGGAAACGCGGAGGCCTGGCAGGATCAAGTCCGGATGACGCCTACAGCGTACACATCGGCCTGGGCGATACCATGACACCGGAAGATATCCTCGAAGGAAGAATGAACATTACCGTACTGGTTGCGATCTCTCGTCCTGCGGAATTCATCGAGATCACATTCCAGCAGCAAATGCAGAAAAGCTAATTAACGAATCGTAAAAACACTTAAAAAAAAGAATTATGGCAGGAGAAGCACAAGACGCAGTATGGCCGTTGCCGAAGTTTTACTTCCAGGTAAAAATAGGAAGCGACGAAGCGGTTTTCCAGGAAGTTTCAGGATTGGATGTTGAAGCTCAGATCATCGAATACAGACACGGGAACAGCCCGGATTTTTCAACCATTAAGATGCCGGGAATCAAGAAGTCGGGCAACGTAACGCTCAAAAAAGGAGTGTTCGCCAAAGACAACAAATTCTGGGACTGGTTCAATACGATCAAGATGAATACCATCGAGCGTAAAGATGTAGTGATCAGCCTGCTCGACGAAGGCGGAGCGCCAACAATGGTGTGGTCGCTGAAAAATGCGTGGCCAACCAAGATCACCGGTACGGATATGAAATCCGATGGAAACGAAGTGGCCGTTGAAACCATTGAAGTGGCTCACGAAGGATTGACGATCGCCAATGGCTAAGCAGCAGGCGGCAGCCGGAGCTAAGAAAAAATGGGAGCTTCCCGTTGTTTTTTACTTCCAGGTGAAAATCGGCAACGAAGAATTTGCTTTTAAAGAAGTTTCCGGACTTTCTACGGAAATGGAAACCGAACCTGTAAACGAAGGAGGTGTTAACAATTATGTTCACCTCCTTCCGAAGCAGATAAAGCATGGAAACCTCGTGCTGAAGCGGGCCCTGATGCCAACGAAAAGAAACGATGTTGTCTGGATCAAAAAGATCATGGAAGGCGATTTTTCGGTTCCTATTCAAACCAGGAGTGTGGTCATTAACCTGCTGGAAAGTGAAGGCGATCCGATCTATACCTGGTCCTGTGAAAACGCCTACCCGGTAAAATGGGAGGTTGATTCGCTGGATTCCGAAAAGAACAGTATACTGATCGAAACGCTTGAGCTGGCTTACACGACGATAAAAAGAACCTAGAAACTGGTCTTTTGATCATGGAACAAGCCTTCGCGTTTGGCTGAATAAACCGGATTTAAAACTAGAGCTATGGCCATTGTGATCAAGGAAATAAAGGTAAGAACGACCATCGAGCGCGCCGTGCTTCAATCGTCGGTGGACGACAGAAAGCTGTCGCGCCTCCGAAGTGAGATCATGCGTGAAGTAAGAGAAGTGGTGCGAAAAGAAATGAATCATAAACAGGAAAGATAATGTCCGAACTGCTGAAGCTGAAAATAGTCGGATATACCGAGTCAACGTATAGTGAAGGCACTAAGAACGGGGAGTTTTCCGCGCAGATAAATCCGTCTTCCATTAAGATCATTAAGAAAATTGCTTTCCAGGAAGACCAGGAGCTGGGCAAAGCGAAGAAAAAGGCGAAGTACAAATCGCACGACGCCGACAATATCTCCTTCGACATCATTCTCGACGATACGGGAGTGGTTCCCAGCACGAAAGGAAAGATCCGTGACAGGATCAACCAGCTTGAAAAAACGATCTACCAGATCAATTCCGAGAGCCACGAGCCGAATTACGCCAAGGTTATCTGGGGAATTATCATATTCAAAGGCCGTGCAGCGTCATTTACGTACGATTACACACTGTTTTCGCCGAGCGGCGTTCCTTTGAGGGTAAAGATCTCGCTTTCCTTCACCGGGCATTTCGACAAAGACACTTCTACCAAAAACTCTCCCGATCTGTCGCGTGTGATCACTTTCCGGGCGGGAGATACGATTATCAATTACTGCCACGAGATCTACGGAGACTCGTCCTATTGCAGGGATGTTGCCAGCTACAACAACTTTGAAAGCTTTCGTAATGTTGAACCGGGAACAAAAGTAATGTTTCCTCCACTTGCAAGAAAATGAGCGCATCTCCCGACAAAGACGACAAAGCATTGATCACCTTCACGATTTACAGTGACGGCGATCTTGTGGATGACAGTTTTGGAATTATTTCGATCAATGTTCGCAAGGAAGTGAACCGTATCGGAAAAGCAGTGCTGAGAATTTCAGCCGGCGATATGCCCAATGAGGATATTCCCGAAAGCGATTCGGATGTATTCGCGCCCGGAAAAGAAATCAAGATCGCCTGCGGATATGAAAATTCCGACAGCGTTGTTTTTGAAGGAATTGTCATAAGTCATAACCTGGAGATCCGGCAGGAAGAAGATGCCGTAATGGTGATCGAATGCCGCGATTATGCCTTTCCTTCGACCTTGAACAGGAAGAATAAAGTGTTCGAAAACACAACCGACAGTGACGCTATTTCGACCATTTTGAAAACCTATTCGCCTTTGTCGGTAACAACAGATGCTACGTCGGTTGAGCACAGTGAGCTAGTTCAATACTACTGTTCCGACTGGGATTTTGTGTTGTCGAGAGCAGATGCCTGTGGTTTTGTCATTATTACCGAAGGAAAAAGGATCAGTATCCAAAAACCGGCGCTTTTGGCAGCGGCTGTTTTGAGCGTCACTTACGGACTGGATATCATTTCGTTTACCGGAGAATTGCAGTCTTCCGGGCAGCTAACCGGGGCAGAAGCCGTTTCCTGGGACAGCACGACCCAAAAGCTCGTCAAAGCTACAGGAAGTCAGCCTGACCTGAACGAGCAGGGAACACTTTCGCCTGCCGAGCTGGCAGATGCCGCCGGAAGCGATAATTACATCCTGCAGTCCGATTCTTCGGCCGGGGAAGCTTTTCTGAAATCCTGGGCCGATGCGCAACTGCTGAAAGCCGGAATGTCGCGGATTCGCGGAGAAGTACAGTTTCGCGGAGATACATTAGCTGTTCCCGGATCTATTCTCGAGCTGAACGGCCTTGGAAAACGCTTCAACGGGAAAGCTTATATCGGGATGGTCGAGCACGATATCCGTGAAGGAGACTGGATAACAACAGTAGGAATGGGCATTTCACCGGTGAACGTGACGGATAATCCCGACATCAGCGCACCTCCCGCCGCCGGATTATTGCCTGGTATTTCCGGGCTTCATATCGGAAAAGTCGTACAGATGCACGACGATCCTGCGAAGGAAAATAAGATCCAGGTTGAAATTCCATTGCTCAACGGCGATAAGAACAACGTGTGGGCGAGAATGACCAATTTCTGGGCAAGCAGTAAATATGGTTCCTTCTTCATTCCCGATGTCGGCGATGAGGTCGTGCTGGGCTTTTTTAATGACGATCCCTGTCATGCGGTTATTCTTGGAAGTCTTTACAGCAGCAAGCAGGCGCCACCGTATCCGCTCGCCGATAAGAACGATATGCGCGCGATTTCCACAAAATCAGGGCTAAAGCTGGAATTCGACGAAACGAAAAAATCGATCACAGTGGTCACGCCGGGAAATAACACGATAGTGCTCAGCGACGACGAGAAATCCATCACGCTTACCGACCAGCACAGCAATAAAATTGAAATGGCCGCCGCCGGAATCACCATAGAATCGGCCGGTGAGATCACGTTGAATGCGAAGACCAATATCACCGTCAGCGCAGGTGCGAAGCTAGACCTGACTGCCAAAGCAGATGCTTCGATAGAAGGAGCGAATGTAAACGCAACAGCAAAAATGGCTTTTACAGCCAAAGGAAATGCCAAAGCAGAACTGTCCGCTTCCGGGCAAACAGTAGTGAAAGGCGCAATGGTCATGATTAATTAATACCCGAAAAG
>Ga0247810_10000369_pt1 | contig 56198 bp, 54 predicted proteins | sample UWRJL119311C1_FD_179918 | JGI IMG/M metagenome (GOLD analysis project Ga0247810, IMG submission 179918) | Plant litter microbial communities from Arlington Agricultural Research Station in Wisconsin, United States - UWRJ-L119-311C-1 | ecosystem: Environmental > Terrestrial > Plant litter >...
CCCCCCCCCCCCCCCCCCCCAAAACATATCTCAAATCACGTAACCTATCACTAACCAAGCCAACATCGTTTTTATTTATTTATTTTGTTGCACGTCGCACTGCCAAAAGCCATTTTTAGAAGAAGAGGATATAACCACTCGTCAATGCGTAAGGTGAGGGATGAGGGATGAGGGATGAGGGATGAGGCGTGCCCGCTCGCTAAGAACGCATTCGTTCATTCATTCAGCCTCATCCTCCTCGAGCGTCATGCTCCATGCCATAAGCCGCAGCCCACGCACGCACGCATGTATGTGGAACGCACATGGTAAAACAGATGGGGTGGGTTCGTTCGTTCTAATGCGGTGAGTGGTAGGATGTGTTTAACAATTAACCCCCCAAAAAAGGAGAGGATTTGCATCTATTCTTTGTCTTGTTGGGTGGGCTTTTTTGGCAAGTTGCACGTCGTGGTTTTGCGTGATATTTTTAGATGGGGGAGGGAGGGCCTTTGGCGCGGGGGTGAGATGGACCGGACCGCCGAACTGGACTGGGGCATTAAGAGTAGTGATGGATGGGTGGAGGATGAGCGAGAGGAATGTTTGTTGCAAGTCGCGGTTTGTGATAATTTTAGATTTTGTAGAATATGTTAGGATGGGGAGGTATGGCTTATCGGCTGGGACGCTGCACTTTTGCGAGGCTGTTTACCATGTTGCTATGAAGTAGTTTTGACCTCATGGGGAACGGAATCAAGGCGACTCTGAACGCATTGGAAGTTTTAGGTACAATGAATGTAACATCTGGCAGTGGAAAGCGGTGCAGAAAAGAGAGCACTTGATAATTATGAGAATATCAAAACATGGTGATAGTCATTTTGTATGCCTTGTCCGTCCCAGTCATAATGCACAATATACAGAAATCCCCATCCCAAACGCCTCCAACTCTCCTGCTGAATACACAAGAAAACCCTCAATGAATCCCAGATCAAACTTTACAGGTCATACATCACCAAATCTCGATCCCCTTTGCTTGGGCTTCGATTACCCTTACTAGGACTCCGGTTGCCTTTGCTGGGACTTCTCGACTCCTTACTCGGGCTTCGCATTGGAGTCTGACTAGGCATCACCTGAGGGTACTGTGTGTTTCCGTATATATCATATCCGTGGCTATTATGTAGCGGGGTTTGAGGTACTCCGCCCCAGGATGGTTGGTGCGTGAAGTACGGAGGCATGTGTGGCATGTGAAGGCTTGGTTGCGATTTTGATCGGAACATGCCAAATGCGAGATTGTTAACTGTAATAGAGACTGTGATGATGATGAGGACGAAGATCTGTGTTACTATTAGTACAATGTTAACGAATAGATAGGATCCGACATACCATTGCTTTCCAACTGATAGGCTCTACGAAACTGTTGAAAATCTCCGCAAACGTCTTCGCACTGATCTTCGCCCTACCAGTTCCATCTGGATCCTTATTCATACACAATTCCCATGCATTGCACACCTTGTCAAGTGCCGGTGCTCGCTTCGTATTATAACAGCCATTTATGGTATACTCATTTGCGCAAGTTGCCATCTCAGCCAATACCACTGATCGTACTTCATCCGAGGCTTTGTTAACATCGCCCCGAACACCTTGCCAGAAGCAATATAGAAGATAGATAAAGGCGAAAACAAGCGTAAAGTTCATTATGAGCTGTGCGTAATATGAGAGGATATTTGGTAAATTCGGCCGGGCATCTATTCCATCGAGTAAATTTCCAAACCAGCTTTTAGAGGGTTGCCCATTGTGCATATTCTTCTCCTTAACTCTCTCTTCACCTTCAGATTCCGAATCCGAGCCGGCTCTGGTTATAAGAGCGTGCTCTCGATCAATGCGCTTTCTTTTCCGAGCTTTGTTGAGAATAGCATTTCCGTATTTGCCCTGTCGTCGATCAGCCCTGGATGGGCTATTGCCAGTAAATCCATTCCCGTATCGACCAAAAATAGGAGCTTTGCTGGGGCCGCCTAGTCCTATTGCTGTCATAGTTTTCGTTATGGACTTTGGATCTGGCGTGTCTTCTGCATCGGCATCTGTGTTATCGGCTGGGGAGGATTCAGCACCTGAGACCTCAGAGAAGAATTCTTGATCGAAAGGCTTTCTCGGAGTCGTGAAAGAGGGATTGCGGAATTGTGGTGCAGGTGCGGCACTAGAACTTGCGAATGAGGTCTTCGCAGGTGATCCAAAGCCCTCTGTTATTCGATTAGAACATGAGTTTTGATAGTCGCTTGTAGAAACCATACTTCTCTGGCCGACCTGCGGTTTGAATTGGGGAAACGGTGAATTAGGATCAGTGGGTGCGTGAGTCTGCCATTCAAAGTCCATAGGACTTTCATGCGATCGTTTCTGAAATTGACTAAACATTGCGCGTACTCGTTGTGAGAAAATAGAAATCAAGGCAACACTTTGTAGAAGATATGCGCCGGTGATGCAAGTAAATAATAAACATAGAGCTTGACGTTCCTGAGGCAACAACGCGCTAGCTTCCGCCCTCCGTTACGGCTGCCAAGCTTGGACAACTTCAAGACAAGCAACCTTACCATCTGCAACTTTTCGATCTTGCACTAAATTCTTGTGGCCACCTAATTGTGCTACTGCCTAAGACTGTTAAATATAACCCGGCGGTAAAATACGCTCTCCTCAAAAGGGCCTGATCCCGTCTCTTTCATCAGCGACAACTTTTCTTTCACCAGTGGAAACGGGCTCTGTAACCATGTCGGACTCTGAGGGCAACTCGAGAGAGGCCTCGCCCATCCCGGAAGCAGGAAATGATTCAGCAGATCCAAATAGATCTATGTCAGAAGATCTAGATACACCTACCGCTCCAGCAGCCAACCCAGATTTGGATATGGACGACCCAGATAATAACCTTTCAGACAATGAATCTGAGCTTTCCGAAGTCGACGAAGATGAGTTTGCCGACTTCGACCCTGCAACAGTGGCATTGGAGGACAGACCACAAATCAGTATTGATGAGGACGCTGCGAAGACACTGAAGGCAAGCAAAAAGAAGCGCGCTCCGGGAGATGGGAAGCCAAAAGAGAAGAAGCGGGAGAAGAAGAAGCGAACAAGAGACGACGACGAGGACCCAGATGGACAATTGATGGATGGGAAGAGAGTCAGTAAGAAGAAGAGCGTCCGGCCTGATGGAGAGAGAAGAGAGAAAGGCCCAGTAAAGGAGCGTAGACCACAAGAACCAGAGAATGAAGAGAATCTCACACCTGATGAAAGACGGAGACGCGCATTGGACAAGGCGATGGATATGGCGCTCAAAAATCCCAACAAGCGGAGACGGAAGAAGGATGAAGTGGTAGGTTGAATTATGAAATCCTCGGTACAAGGTCTAACTTTAAACAGGATCTGGAGGAGCTATTCGACGAGGAAATCGCTGCTTTGAAGATTAGAATGGAACAGGCATGCGAAGCTGACAACTCAGCGCGTGAGAAAGGACAGCCAGCGGTTCACAAATTGAAATTGCTTCCAGAAGTTACTGCCCTCCTCAGTCGCAATACTGTCCAACATTCAATTGTCGACCCTGATACCAACTTTCTTCAATCTGTCCGGTTCTTTTTGGAGCCACTGAATGATGGGAGCTTACCCGCCTACAACATCCAGCGTGATCTTTTCTCTGCCCTCACTCGTCTTCCCATTGAAAAAGAGGCACTACTCAGTAGCGGAATTGGCAAGGTTGTTCTCTACTACACTAAGAGCAAGAAGCCAGAGATTGGCATTAAGCGTACAGCCGAGAAATTGTTGGGAGACTGGTCACGGCCAATTTTGAAGCGTTCTGATGATTATAAGAAGCGCAAGGTTGACACCAGAGAGTATGATCACCAGTATGTATACCTAACCGACAGTATCAATCCACAATTAATCATTTTATAGGGCTGCACAACTCGCAATTCGACCATCTGGTACCCAGTCGTCCCAGTTCGGATCTCAGCGTCCAGTTCTGTCGCAACGTGAACTCCAACGAGAGCGTATTCTTGCTCAACCAATTAGAAGCAATAGAGCACGAGTTGAGACATCTAACACCAGCTACACTATTGCACCCAAGAGTACTTTCGATGCTAGTAAAGGCATTGATCCGTCTTCTAGGCCAATTGGTGCTGGCGGTATGGAAGCATTTAGGAAGATGACTGCAAAACAAGGAAAGAAAAGAGGTTGATGTGTAAAATAAAGGGAACATTCAGAGTGGCTCTGGAATCGTATTTCCTACGGCGTGGATACTTTATGCGACAAAATGGAGTAACACAGGGTTTATGGAGCTTGTCTACAGTCAACTTTCAATATAATGCATATGATTGCCTATCACTACCCATCCATGATATTATTTACTTCTATTGATACTACTTTCTTGAGGCTATTACCAAAGTACCTCTCAGTATCATATCTACGAAAGGTGATTCAACCGTTTGGAATTGCCATGTAAGATTTGAGTCATCCTTGCTTGCCATCGAAAAGGGTAGCTTGCGTGTCAGTCGTGCGCTTTTCCTACTCAAGCTCCAGTCACGTTGGTAAAACCATGATGAGTCTCCTAGCTCTTCGATATCAGCTGTGTATTCATAAGCTATAGCCTCGCTTGGATTTCATCTGGCAGTAAGCGTTGCGACGGATAACACAAACCTAAGTTTACATCTCTAACTTTGGGCAATATTGGCGCTAAATCTGTTCGATATGCTATGTGCCCTTTAGAAAGCTTTAGCAGACCTCAGTGCTTCGTCATTGCCGTAGTTTCTACATCACAGATGAGATGGTCTGGTTTCAGAGATGCAAGTGCCGAGAAGGTTTTGGTGTCAGTAGTGTGGTTTCAGTGGTGCTATAGGGTATTCAAGAGCCTTCCCGAAAGGACCCTCCCAAAATTCACCTCGAACGTACTAGAATCGGATCATAATAATAACGGACTGTTATCGTCTTGTTTCATATTTAGGATAGTATATCTTATCCAAAGCTAAGTTTCATTAATGTCGGAACTTCTAGAACAACTACCCAAGTTAGTGTCTTCTTCGTCCTTTCTACTGCGTCACTTTGAAGGCTTTGAGCAGTCTACTGCACGTGGATTGAGCATCATACCTCAGAGGGAATTACATGTGTATATATATAAGGGGGAGCATAGTCATAATGGAAAGGATATGTGTCACAGTTAGCGTGTGCTTCAAGTAGCATTAAATTTATCTACTACCTTCAATACATCATTCTAGGCAAAACAGAGTTGATCTGGGCGCTCCCATTCCTGATTTTATTCTACACTACATCTCGCAGGGTCCACTTTCGTTTATGAATTACATTTGTCTCCTTGGATCGAAACAACGCCAGGACTCGGAGGAGGAGCAATGTCGCGTGTATCGATAATGCGGATGGGAAGCGACGGTGTACACTTGGACTGGCACTCAAAACGTATAATCATCATTGTCCCAGTTAGTTTATACTCCCCTTATCTAAACGTCATTTCTTGACATTGCTCATTAATTCATTAGATGGCAATCCTGGGGGCATTTATCCTCTTAGACACACTTCTCGTAACGATTCCGAAGTGCACTGCTTGTTTTGTTACGTGGAAGAGGAAGAATAGAGAAAGGAGATATGCATAGAGACGTGTGCACTGGCTAGGCATGAGTATTATTATCCAGACTCAGGGATAGGATTTAGTATCAATGAGCTTTGTGGGAGAATTGAATGGTCTTTGGATTTTGAAGTTTTATCGCCGATGTGCTCCGAAATCTTTAATCTTCCTTTAAGGATGGCTTTGGGAGTTGAAAGCTGTTATGAGCTTTTGTTTCCTACTCTCTTAAAGAACTCCAAGAAGCATGAGGTAGGTTTTGTGCCGTCCCTTGATTACCCAGGTTGACTTTAAAATGACGGAGAATTGTGATCTTCCATAATGATAATGTGATGTCTCAATTCGCTTACGCGAATTATGCGGGAAGGAAATTTGTTCGGCTGTGCCACTTTCTTAGTAAATCTCCTATCTTCATAGGCCAGACAAGGGCTTCAAGCGGGTGGTAAACAAGCTTTTGATGCCTCATGGTGATCTGTCGTTAAAAGCCCCTTTTCAATGTTATTATGCTTGGCAAACTGAACCAGTATGACATAATATAGAATTAGTGTGATGCTTGTTCAATTTCATATATTCGTTCATCTAACATTACCAAACTCCTTCACTCCTGTTTCATCTTTTTTTTTCAATTGTTTTCAAAAGCCTTCATAGCCTTTTCACGTCATTTATAGAACGTTATAATGCTTGCAATCACGCTGTTAGGTCTCGGTCTGGCGGGCAGGTCCCTTGCCCAAAGTACTGTCTCTCTTTATCTCCCTGGTTTCGATCCTGTGCCCCTCGTTGCCTCAATTGTTGCATCAGACTCGAAAGCTACGACCTACGCTGTACAATGTGCTCCTGGAACGGATAGCAATGACTGTGGATTGGGGGGCGGTATCCTCCTCACTCAAGGTCCTGCTACTGCAGCAATAACAACATCCCAAGTAGAGGTATCTGGTGGGAAAACTGTTACGTTATTGTAAGGAAATTTTGTACTATTCGATATTAATGTCTAATCAACACTTTCAGTGATGGTGGAGTCGATTGTTCACTCGCTGGAACAAGATCCGCTGTTTGCGTCAGTGGTTTCACCGGTGTAGAAGCAAACGACCCGGGGCCAAAAACGACTGCTTTTACAGATACTGATATCACTTTTCAACCTGCGACGCTTGGTTCTGTTAGCCTATACTGGACCGGTACGGCATTGCCAGCAGTTACAGCTTTGTCCACGGACTCCGAGACAGGTACATCTTCTGGAACTCAGAAAACCAGTTTGGGGGCACTTCAGACAGATTCAGCACCTCGCCCACAGCAGACCTTCGTAGGAAAAGCCTCGAGTACCAGCACTGGAGGTCTGGCAATGGTGACCGGGAATGGATGGGTTATGGGTGGAGCAGCAGCTTTCGCAGTAGCTGTGCTATGAAGCAAATTCTGATAAGAGCTTGGTATAACTTCCCTGGAGGATTACACCGAAAACGTGGGCCGTGATCTATGTAATATATGTAACAAAAATTCGAGTTCTTAGCTACAGGCTAATGTATCACTCAGCTGAGTTAGTTGAAGCATACATGACTTGACTCGGAAACCTTTCAGGTACGTAATGCCTAGTATTTGTCTGAAGTTGCTTGATGGGATTTGTACCTGCATTAATATCGTCCCTTGATCACAACTTAAGGTGCAGTGCTCCTGGTAGGCGTTCGAGCCTTAGGTCACTTTCCAGTAACCGGAGTCCAATCGTTACTATTAAGCCACCTCATCATCATTGTACTACGCAGCACAAAGCCTTACATCATACCCAGAGTATCCCTGATCCCTTTCACAGTCCCACACCTTAGAGCCCTTGCTAATGATAAACTATACCTGGTGAAATGGTACTATTCTTAACTGAAATGCTTTGGATTGAATGGCACTGTATGAGAGTCACTCTCATGACACAGGGCTAAAAGAAAACCATCATAAGCCTTTCTTACATCTGAATGGAAGGTCTAGCTGATTCGTATGTTAGTAGTTCGCTAAATCAAATTCAATTAATTACCTGTAAAGCACTTTTAAATCTTGTAACGGCCCCAGACTCCAAGCTTGATGAATACGGGAGACCTTATAGACGCGCTCATATGGAGCTATCTAATTTTTATAACAATAAGGAGAGAGTTGCTGCAAGAAGTTGACGAAGGTAATGTCTATCCTCTTGAAATCTCTCGGCTTTAGATAGGCCTAGGAAAATGAAAGAAAAATTATTACAAAGGTTTGATTACAAAGGGAGCTATTCCAAGAACAGACCAAGCTAATCAACGCTGGCCGGATTCACAACGTTCGATATAAATCTCCAACTTTGATGCCCAGTAGTTATTTATCCTCTCAATTAACAATCGTGACGCTTTCTAAGAGAATTTTCAGCTAGTTGGTCACCCAATTGCGGCTCTTGGCTTGTACCATTCTTTGTGAAACGAAACTCATGCTTATATTGCTATTGATTGAAGGATGTGAACCAGTGGTGATTTGGGGCGAGTTTCGGTTGTGAGGTTATTCCGAGATTTCTTCTATACACTATACCTCCGTGTTAAATTAACTGCAACCTCCTCACCTCCGATTTTAAATAAAAGAACTCTTGGAGCGCCAGACTTCAGGTAAACGGCAGGGCTACCTTGCCCTCAACACAGTTACACCACATCGGGTGCTCAATTTTGCCAGTCTAAAACATGCGCTCGTTGTTACACTCTACTTTCGGGAACCATATGGTCACAAATCCGAGCTCCCGTCACCAGTGAAATATGTCTCGTGCTAATCGCTTCCTCCGACAACTGCGGGAATGCCGTCATGATGAGCCCCTTTCAATAACATCACTCAACAATGCGGCATATCCTTTCAGCAACTTCAATGGACTTGCCTTCCGGGCTTGAGTATATGATCACCTTGAAAAGACCAAATTGTTGTTCATTGTTTTCGCATATAAGTACCAGAAGTTCTAAAAACATATAACAATAACAACAAAAACAACACAACCTACTGCTGTATCTGGAGGAGGCTATTAAGATAAGATGGTTTCATATCTAATAACAGATACCTCTAGTGGAATTGGTCTTGCAATGACTAGTCACCTAATCACGCTCCCAGCCTCTGAGGTTGAATACATTTTTGCCACAGCCACTCGCGAATCAACAGCTCTGAGAACTCTCGCAAGAGCTTCTGCAGGAAGAATAAAATTTGTCCAGCTAGACATCACCAACGAAGATAGTCTAAATGTAGCGCTTGCGAAAATTGAACATGTCCTAGGCGAAGCTGGTATAGATGTCTTAATAAACAATACTGGGAAAACTCTGGTCGCTCCTAAATCCATCTCGAGGATGTAAGGATTCAATAGCTCTGATACGAAAGCCTACTGACTTTTACAGAAACGACGGTCACCTATCTGCGAACGTGATGAGTCTTCACCGCGTCACTAATAAATTCCTTCCTCTCCTTAAGAGAGGCGAGCTCAAGAAGGTTGTAAACATGTAAGTGTCTGTTCTTGAGTTTTGTAATTATTTTCCAGCACCTAACGATAGTCAGATCAACTGAGCTCTCCTCCCTACCTTGTCAGACCTGTTTTCCAGACTCCGAATATAGCATCTCTAAAGCTGCACTAAATGCAGTTACTGTTCAATACTCACTTGCATACGCTGCACAAGATTTCACGTTTCTTGCTATTACTCCTGGTGTAAGTCAACTCCTGTCTACGTACTAATTCCAGATACAAGAAAGTTTTCTGACGGATGTTTAGTGGGTGAATAGCGATCTCAGAGGGTCAGCTAGTGAAATGAGTATTATGCAGATTGCGAGAGCGGTGATAGAGAAGGTCAAAGACGCAAGGAAAGAAGACAGCGGGAAATTCTTGGATGTGTTTGGGAATATTCAGGAATGTTAGGTCATCGCATTTTATTCCGACGATGACTTTGTGAAGATTCAAGGGGTTCGAGGTTTTTCTTTATGTCTTAAGAATGTAAGATATGTGGCTGATCAGAATATTTGTGCTTGGATGTATAGATAATACTGGACTTGTGTTTTCTACCTGTATTCTTAGCCTTTTGACTGCTCTGTTTAGATTGAAATAAGATCAGGTGCTAAATTTCACATCGTAGATTCCATTTGTTGTAGGCAATCCATGAAGTCAAGCTTTTAAGCACTATTAAGCTTCCTGTGACAGTGGTGGTGCATGAGAGTGGAGAGTGGATCTCATTGAGACTTGGCACGTTTAACCCACCAACAGATACCCATTTAGTACCTTAGCTAACAACCGTTCTAAGATTGGACTCCATATATAATAACATTAGTTTTTGTCGATAGTAAGCTGTCTTTTACACTTTTGAATCTTGACCTAGTTTTCCTTTGTTACATTGTATGCACAAATAGCCTTTATAGAAATCCCAAAAACCAATTAGGAATCATTTCATTTGGGCCACTACCACTATGCTGTTGATCACCATATCCAGTATCGCTCTTGCGGTTATGGTTTCTGCGCAAGAAATCACGTCTCTATATGTTCCAGTGGTAGGCACTGCGTTGCCCCTTTACGGCTCTGTCATAGCATCAAAATCCGAGACTACCACATATGCTATAATGTGCGGAAATATCGATCACACTGTGAACGAAGATATGTGGTGTCCGATTCCTGCAGGTATCATCATGACCCAAGGACCTGGTACCATGGTGTGGACAGCATCTGGCTCTTACTATGACGAGGAAATCCAGAGTACTTATTACTTCATGTAAGACGATGCTCACCAAATCTATTAAACCTCCTCAATCAGAAACTACACTGAGTACCGATTGCTAATCAAATACGTCTTTGAAGGTCAGGAACGGTTGGCTGCACTGTCCCGGCTTCTGCTCCGGCTGTGTGCACTATTTCTCTTGTCAGCTTGGGGGCCTCAGCTTTTGAGGTGACAACTTTGGATTCCCCTATAGAAACAGACCTTAGCGAGCGACCTGTCACTCTTACTAGTTTAGACATTACTTGGACAACCAGTGCTACTGCTTCGCCATTGACTACCGAGGCGCCAATGGCTTCGATTTCAGAATCAACACCCAAGGAGACAGGTGTAGAAGTTAGCAGAACCAGCAATGGCGTTGAGAGAAGCAGCACGGGAACGCAACAAGCTGCCAAAGAGACTTCTTCAAGTACAGCAATGGGAGTTGCGATGGTCACTGCTTATCCAAATGCTTGGATTGTGGGCGGCGCTGCTTTCGTAGCTGCCGCTATCCTGTAGATAAGGGCTGAACTGAAGCTGGGCCTTAAACTCTTTCCTAAATGGAGGACACAACTTTCACCCTTCTCCACAAATGTGATCTCATATTAAAATCAAGATAACGAACCCATCTCAATCTAATAAAGACTTATTACATACATAAGCTTAAGAGATGTTAAACAGTATACCTATACAGGAAATTTAAATACAGACAACAGCTTCCATTGCCAACAGATGACTCTTTCCTTTTATGCTTAACATCTGCAGGGGTTAATTGTCCCCAGCTCTAATCCTATAATGTTAAGCGTTTTAGTTTACTCAAACTAGATAATTACTACATATTTCTTGCTGAAAATTCCTCAAGATAACAGTAATACCGGCTACGCTTAGAACCCGCCTGGGTGTTCCTTTAAGTATTCGATCTCTTCTGCCGTAGACTCCCGTCCCAAGATCTTGTTTCTAGATGGAAAGCGGCCAAAATTGATGATGCAGTGTTGATGTTTTCTAGCAAATAAAGTGGACATTCCCATGGCCTTAGCCAGATCAGAACCCAAGTCGCATCTATTTTGAAGCAATTCGAAATGAGCCACTCCAGCGACTTGTCCCAGAAGAGTTTCGGAGTGCATGAAGGGCATGTAGAAGAAAAGCTGCTGTTCTTGGTCAACCTCGCGGTCAAACCCCTTGGCAATGGCCTCCGTTGTAATGTTCAGCGCCAGGTCATCCGAGCTGAAAGAGTCTGGAGTCCCACGGAAGATGTTCCGCGAGAATTGATCGAGCAAGATGATTAGAGCCAATGTGCTTTGAGGTTTCTCTGTCCATGGCGTGAGTTGAGAGGCACGTGCTTTATGAATGAGATCTCCGAATTGGTTCTCGATCTCTGCATCAATCTTCAACTTATTAGCGTGAGATAAATTATTTCATAGACATGATACGTAGGAGAGAAACGCAATTGTGGGTTGGGTTGCCATGTGAAAGTATATCTAAAATAGGCAAATTCCATCCAGAGGCTTATGTTTTAGATTTACCTTTGGAGTGCTCATGAACCATTTTTGTTTGATATCCTCACCATGAAACCAATAATTGACGATTCGATTTACATCGCGGTCCATTGATGGTGCTGGATTAGAGGACATGGCTCGGAACTGGGCGATGTTGTTCTTCAAGACTCCTTGCAGGCCAAGAATCTGGTACAGGTTAGTTGATGGATGGCCTGGAAGACAGGTTTGAGGAAGGGAATAGTACCTTGCTAAAAGTTGAAGTGATATTATATGGCCTCATCTTGTCGTAGAATATTGAGAGAAGAATTGGGTTATTAGGGACTTTTGTGAACTTTAATCTGCGATACGCGTAGGTTTAGCTACCTTCGGCTCGCGTGCAAGTATCACTCTTGGCGCGCCTGCCTATCAATATTTGACTTGTAGAGTACGATCTCATTGTAAATGACATCTACAGCTGGATAATTTAGAAAGGATATCCCGATATAACTTTTGCTTTATTAAGGCCTAGAGTAAGGTATAAGAAGTATATATAGTTTATAATAGCCCCAGAAGCCAAAATTAACCACCTTTTTGCCTTAGGAAAATAAGTATTCTAAAAAATACTTTATAATCATTATAAGAAAACATAGGTGTCCATTCACTTTGAATACGGGGCACCACGTATATCACGTAAATGCTAATTATATTCGGTGATAATCGTTGATTGTATTAACTATATACGGGGTGGTGATAATATACTGTTTGAAGCTCAAGCGGAATACGTGACCTAATCACATGAGCAGAGTCAATCAATATACCAACAATAAAAAAGCACTTTACTCTAGTCGTTTCCATTATAATATAGTGTGGTAAAGTCGCCCCGCCACCACGCAGCGGGACAGAAATGCTTTTCCCCGCGTATGATCGGCATGTCCACCATTATTAACAGGGCTGTACAATAATAAGTTTACAGACCATTCATCGCTACTATTACTTCTACAAGACTTACCGCTTAGCTGAAGTGAAACCAACAACATCATTATAGAAGTCCAATGGGTCATTGTCCAATATTCTCTCGCTAAGCTGAATTTAAAGAAGGCGTGAAATTCTACTGCGATTATTACTGCTTGAATCTTTGATTGAGTTTTTATACGCGAATTCCCTAAATCCCAAAGTGATGACTTCTGCGTCAATAATCAAGTCCACGTTCTTACGAAATTATATTGAAGATTATATAATTCAAGTGGAAAATTACCAGTACAGTGTAATTCTTGGGAGCTTTGAAAAGTAAAAACGGTCAAGCTTCAGGTCGAAGCTGGCTCCTTTACACCGTTGGAGATTTCAGGTTTGTCTAGGCAGCTGCTTTGTTAAGCATATAAAAGCTTAGGACTGTTCCACGCGCTACCAACGGAATAATGCTCTGTGACAGATATCAATTCAAGGCTAAAAGTAAGCATGCTGCCAGACTTTATGCAATACGACTATTCTGGGCTTCTATAAAATCATTGTCACTACATTTTGGTCTTGCTAACTGCAATGAAATCAATACAAGCCCAGTAAGCTCTCATATCAATGTATCCGAAAAAAATACCAACTGCATCAGACCAATATAAACCCAATCAGCTCTGTAATCAATGGCTTCAGACACACCAACTGCATATGGTTAAAGTCACAACTCGTTTAATTGACTCAGCTCTCATAGTCACCTGCATTAAAACCAACAGTAATAAAACCCATATCATTCGATTTCCGACCTCACCACATTCAAGCAGGTACCAAGAAATTATAATACAGGAAGCCTGGCTATTGGGTTATTTCCTAGCAGAGCTAAACCATCTTCCTCAAAATGTTTCCAGGACCGCTTTAGGAGGTAAGCTCCACCAAAGTATGACCACGGGTCAAGTAATTGGAAATGTTTAAAGGCAGAAACCGCGCTTGGCAGCGTGATCTCGCCATACTACTTACCTTAGGTATACTGTAAAAAAGAACCGCAGAGACACATAAATACCTTGAAATCTCATTTCTAGAACCGATTTCACAACCGTATCCTGTTTTCAGGGAGAGGAAGGATATAACAAACTATTTAATCCTAAAGAGCATATTGGAGTGCGCATATGTGCGTGTGAGATTTAGATAATTCAGGAATGTGAAGTTATTGGAGTTATCGAACATCGAAGATAGGCTCCCCCATTAGCGGAAAGTTATATGCTTTTCTTTAGCACTCCTTCTTACCTTCCTCCCTGCTTTTGGTGATTTTACTCATTTCAGCCCACCGTTCGCGATTGCTGAAAATTGCCTCATACTGCTCCAACAAATCATTGTGTCCAACTAGGTATTCTCTACCTTGCCGAAGTGCCTCTTCAACGAGAGATTCCTCAAAATTTCCATCAATCACTCGCTTTGCGCAGACGTTAAGCTTTTCGAGAGTTTCATCACCAAGTCGTGCCTATAATACATCAGGAAATAACAAGCATTTAGAGGGCTTTGCTTACCTGAACATTTGGTCTAAATTGCATCGCGGGTGTTAACCAAGCAGTATTTATCTTCTGGTCGGGGAATTGAGCTTGTAATTCGGCAGCAATCTTTGCTACGGCAGCTACTTGTTCATCCTCAAGGGCGCTGTCAACACTCTGGGTGCTGTTGATATTCGAAGCTCTACTCATATTGTAAATGTAGAAAGATAGCAGGTGGTGTTGTAAAAAATCGGAGTGTTTGGCAAGACATGTTTAATACGCAGGGAAGAAGAAGCCTTTCATCACAAGCTCCAGTCACGGGGGCCTCGCGGCTCAGGCTCCAGGTTCGTTTAACACTATTCAGGATTGGTAGGTATGGAAAGGTCGGAAGTAATCAGTATCAACCCCCTGTAAGACGGTGAGAGTTTACTTCACGCTGCTTTTACCTGATATGTCGCATCCTTGTTTACAACTTCTACCGTATTTAATTCGTATACTCTATCCCCATGATTTGTGTTCCGAAAAGAATAACGCCACGCTGGAAGAATGATACACCTCGCCAAGCACGATTTCGGGAATACATTCAAGAAGGACACACACAAGCTAAAGCAGCTTAGCTGGCTCGAGCTCCCAGAACAATTGCACGAGATTGGCTACACACTAGAGATCAAAGGACCGGGGAAAGTGGGCCTAACATGCCACCTATCATTCCTGAACAGAAACTAGGGCTGATAACTAACCAGTGTATAGACTCTGTGCTATAGAGGTGGGCGAACGTGTGATCTAATGTAACATGATAGGACAGACCTGATCTAGAAGCCGTGGCAATAACAGAATCTGGCTTTGGAACATATGTATATTTATCTGGAAGCTTATTCTTAGGTTTGTTTAAAAACAAACATATTAGTTTTATATACGTTGCAAGGCCGTTAATACGCACCCACTACGTCCAATTGAGCTTCTGAATTCTAATATGATAGCTCTTCTTCTTTTTAAAAAAAAAAGAAGGGGAAAAAAAGAAGTGCTGTTCCAGTAGGTCTGTCTAAATATATTTTAGAGTAACTTGATCTATGTTTTCACTTCCCCTAGAGACCCAGGGCTTGGTGGAACATCTCCCGTATCCCACTTATATTCTTCTGGACCCATTTCAAACTCTAACAACCCTCCTTGGCCATTCAAGCCGACTAAGTCTTCGTGGCTGATCCAGCTCTTCGTCCATGGCCGCCCATTGACTTTTAGACTCTGAACAAAGGTCCCTTCGTCTAACCCACTCGCTTTGATTTTCAGAACACCACCATCATCTCCAAGCTTCATGACAGTTTCTTCAAATCGGGGCGCCAGTACTAGATATATTGGTTGAGTTACAACTGGATACAATCCAATCAGATTCCATACGAGCCAACTGCTCATGGACCCTGCATCATCATTACCAGGGATCCCAGATCGTCCATTGTTGTAATACTGATCTACTATCTCACGCGACTGTTTGACTGACTTGTGCTGTTTTTGTGGAAGGTAATTGTACAAAAATGGCGTCAAAAAACTGGGTTCATTGCCTGGATTGAATATTGTGGTACCGGCACTGTTACCGCCTTTCGGTCGTTAGTTTATATGCATGACATTTAGGATCTTGGGATTTTACCTTGGTTGGATTGTGTGAGGCCTGGAATGAACATTGTGTCAAGTCTTGACTCAAATGTCTTCGAACCTCCCATTAATGAAATAAGGGTTTTCATGTCGAACGGGAAGCCGAAAGAGTATTCCCAGGGTACGCCCTCATAACTAATGGCTTTCCAGTCGCAGTCACCACAGCTCAGCGGGTCGTAAGCCTGAAAGCTTCCATTCGCAAGTGTTGGTGCCAGGAAACCAGTGAAATTAAGGGACGTGATGTTGGCTGCCCATGTTTTTTGCCATCCGCTGCTGATGATTAGAAGAGTCCATTGCCAAAGAGATTCCAAGAAATGGCCAGCTTACCTAGAACGATTCAAATACAACCCTACATCTTGTGGTGCTTCGCCCTTCGCTACTTGCGAAAGCGAGAAATCATTCATGGAATAATCGACGGTCTTGCTAAGACATCTTCCACGGGTGGTTGTTACATAGCCATACTTTAGCCAGTCCTGAAGCCCTCCTCTTCCTTCCTTGGTGCTTCCGCTAGGGTCTTCAAAGTCAAAGTTATTATAGGGTTGTAACTCAGCATTGGTTTTCATAGCGAGATATCCATCCGTCCAATTAATACCTCCCTGTAACCCTTTGACGTATGCATCAGCAAGGACATTGTCTGCATTTGAGCCTCCTTGGACTCTCCCATTATTATTGTGACTTCGTCCATCTGGCATGAATCTTTCAAATCGCCAGATGTCAATCAGCGCTCGCACAATTCCAATTTGACGATTTGGCAATATTAGAGTCGTGAGGGCGTGCAAGCAACGAAAAGTGTCCCAGAGAGTATAAAAGTCATCATAGTAAGGTTCGTCTGACTCCCAGTACGGATTCTCACCCGTGCGGTCCGACGGAAGTAGATGCGAGTGATACAGTCCCGTGTAAAACATTTCTAACTGTGTCTCATTTTTGGATGTCACGTCAATCTTCGATAGCACCTCGGAGTTCCACTGCTCTTCTGCTGCCTTTACGGTATCATCTATGTCCCAGTTTGGAATTTCATCGAGGAATTGACAAGCTTTGTCAGTTGATATCCAAGAAACGCCAACTTTGGACGTAACTGTCGAGACATTTGACGGGAATTCAAAGAGAGCGCCAATCCGATTAGCGTACTGATATCCCACAGTACCGCCTCGGAGAAAAGTCTGATCTGTCAGAGTAGCTTTAACATCTGTATTGTTAGGCCAGTAAGGATCTGTTGCTCTCCCAGAGAAGAGTTGGGCTTTTACTGGGATAGTGTCGAAGTGGCCACAGAAATATACACGATAGTCACCACCTAATTTCAATATCAGTACTCTGAATACTAATTGACAACAATTGAAGCTCACCCCATCCCCATCCTTCTCTGTAAACGCCATAGCCCGAATACCAGCTACCATCCTCACTACGCTCGATCTCTCCATTGGAATAGAATTGTTCTTTTTTCCCAGCCGATGGAATAAAATGGCTTATATCTACCAAAACATGGAGACTGTCATTTTGAGGATACTGGTACTTCATGATTCCTGCATGCATACTTGCACTTATTTCTGCTGTAACACCATTCTGAAGCTGGGTTTTGTAATACCCCACATTGGCCACATCCGCAACTACACGCGGTTGCATGTAGGTAATGTTGTCCAGGAGATTCACACCATCAAGCGAAGTAAGTGGCATTTGTGGAATAAGACCATATGTTGGAGCTCCTCCGGTTCCACTTTCGTGGAGCATCGTGATGCACATTGCCATCTGGAGTGTAGCCTGCATTGGCTGCGAATGATATATTCCATCTACCAGAATTAGTAGCGTCCCAATTCACAATTATCTAGGGTACGTTTCAGTTCTACTCATTGGCGGACTACCTACCTCGTAGTATCAATTCCTACTTTCACAGCTCCAAATGGGAGTGACACTCCTGGAAAGACATTCCCAGCACTGTAAGCTGATCCAGGCACTGGACCCTCGGTCCCAATGAAAAGATTTACATGCTTGGTAAAATCCTTGACCGTCTCACTGGCAATAACAAACGAAGCGAGCGCCAGGATTGTCGCGACCAAGAATGGGAGCAACATGACGACTAGATGCAAAGGGAAGCACGGGATAAAATACTTGACAGGCGGACTTTTGCATACTGACTCCGAGAGAGCTCACCGTGGGATCTCACTGCCATATATACTGCTAAGCACAAAACCAAGTCCTCGGCCGGGAAAATTCTTCGATTCCCGCTTTTGGAAAGTTCACCGGTCTTCAACCTCGCGCATTTCATACCCCGACTTTGGACCCATTATTGTATCTCAGTACCCCGCATCCCCCATTTTTTGATGACAACAATTTCCTAAATGCGAATATAGCTCTCAAGTCCTGACAAGGGGAACTCAAGGAATCATCAATTGGTTTAAATGCTGGTAAAATTTAATTGTTTGCCATTTTTACCTGAGCTGTAAGGTACACATATCTCTCAAGCCAGGCAATGACTAAAGGAAAACAACAGTCATATTGCACTATAAAAGCAAGCCTATTATTTCACGGCAGTGACATTTTATTATTTCTTCACAATTACTTGCCGCCAATTACGTATTCTTTATCACGTGTCTACGCAATAAATAGATGGGACATTCAGTCGTGCACGAATGTTGTTTTAATGTTTCCTTTGGCGAGCTTCATCTCCCAATGCTCAGTTCCAACAAGCGTATAAATTGAGTAGATACAAAGAAACATGACACCCTAAGCTAAAGACAGTCATACAGCTGTCAATACCGCCAGTACTTAAAAGCGTAATTTCGACATCACCCCCTGTCTCGAACTTTTGGAGAAAACTTCCGAATCTCTTACTTCGAAGAACCACAGAGGCAGATGAGTGGACTTCTGAGATAGTAGCAATACGGATAAGGGCTGGAGTAGTAATAACCTCGGTAGGGGGTTCCGCAGTTATAGCACGCTGTGATTACATTTGTTTATTAATTGTCTTTCTCGAGCAAGACCCAAATAATTTAAGACTTTGAACATACTAGCTGGCACAGTTGAGTTGGCCACCAGCTTTGTAGCAGCTTGGATAGTGGAGCCTTACGCCAAAGCCCGAATTTCTATTTCATTCCAGATTTTTAGCAAATTTTGTACCATTGTATTTCGGCGAGAGAAAAGGATGCTGAGAATTAGCACGGTGGATATCCACTTACAGCTAATATCTTGAGTATCCTCTATAAGAGTTGCAAAGACGCCAGCCATGGTGGCTGTGAAAGCGATAATGGAGATCAATTGCATTTTGTAAGGGGTTATTTGAGTTTGGTGTTGCACATATGATGTGATGTGTGAGGAAGAGTCGATGATGGATAGCTGGAAGCTTTGGTGGATAAGTCAATATTTATACAGCCACGTGGACCAAAAAAAGGTGATTCGAATTGGTTGACATTATTTGTTAAGCCGGAGAAGTTGCGAAGACTTTCTGGTATATGAAATTGTGACAGCATGTAGCACACCGATTTCATGGAAGTGTTTTTGGTGGAACTAACTAATACTTGCCTGTGGTATGCAAAGTTGAATGCTTTCTACAAGAAACTTGATTCAAGTATATTATAGAGGTGAATTGAGAGATGAAGATCTATTTGATAGGGCTGATCTGGTATGGCCCTTTTCTATTCGCTTAATTTGTCAAGTGATTGTACTCTAATGTACACCACATACATCTATGCAACGGAAGATGATTGAAAGGCAAGGAAAGGAGTTTTATCTACTGTGAGAATCCAATTAATGAGGTTGCCTTATCCACAGAGCCATTTGCTATTTTTCTCTTTCCACAATCGAGTTATTCCACTGTTCCCCAATTCAAGACTCTCTCCACTGTCACTTAAATTGACCACTCTACACGTCCTACTATTTTATATTTTATTTAATCTATTGAGTAGTCTTGTTCTCATCCGTCTGCATGGATAATCGGAATTTCTGTCAATGATATTATTTGGACAAGTGCAAAAGTCAGATTATAGACCTGAGTCGATATCAACTAAGTCCAATGAATCTATCGTCTAATGAGCCAAGCCACAAGTTCGACCAGTATTCTTGGCAATGAGGTCATCGATGGATCTTGATTTTAACCACACTTATGCGACGCTATTGCAACGCTATCGCGACGCTAACAAAGTTTGTGCCTCGAGTGATTGGATGGGTGAACATCATACGCTGTACGGTGATTAGGCCACTCCATCGTCATACCAGGAGGATGGCGCCCGCGGTAAATAGTATAAGGGGGACGGTCCGCGACGACAAGGTCTGCTCTTTTTACACCCACCTCACGATCAACCAGCATCAACACTAGGAAGATTCAATCACCAACAACATTCAGACCACCACCTTCTACTCAAATTCCCCCGTAGAATTCGCCAGGATTTCAAGATGGGTCTTAAGGATGCTCTCCAGTTCACGATTGGCGCGATGATCCACAGCGCATTCCGCTTCATCCAGCTCGTTCTCGCGCTCGCAGTCTGCGGTCTCTACGGCGTAGATCTTTCCGCTGCCAACAAGCAAGGGAAATACTCTGACGGAAAATGGGTAATTCCTACCCCCCCTAAATCTTTTCTCATTCACTCCATGCTAACAACCACAGGTTTTCGCTGAAGTTACCGCCGCGCTTTCAGCCTTTACAGCACTCCTATACATCATCCCGTTTACCGTCAGGATCCCTCTCCTTTTCGTCTGGGACCTGATCCTGTTCATTTTGTGGATTGCTCTGTTTGGATTGTTCGGCAGCATGTATATCAAGGAGAACGCCGAGGGTAACAATGGGATCAAGAGAATGAAGAACGCAGTATGGGTAGATCTGGTCAACGCACTTTTGTGGCTGATCAGTGCGGTGGGCATGGTGATCTATTGGTTCAAGCATCGCAATACCCGCAGTGTGTGGACTGGACGCGCTCACGTTTAGAAGGCCAACAAGAGCAAGTGAGATAGGGTGGTGACGGGTGAAACGCGATACATTAATGTTAATATGGAGAGGGACGACCGATTTTATGGCTTCGGAGTATCGAGGATGGGAATTTCCTTTTTACAAATACCCTATTTGTTATTTACTGCATGCATTTATGATACCATTTCTGCCATAGGTTGAATATGACCAGCCATATTTAAACTATCTGTTGCTTTAAATTCTTCCAATAACGTTCCCACCGCAGTGCTCAGTCGCTTGATATTTATACAAAACCAGCTTTTCGTGCCTTGCCAACATGAAAGTGTAAAATTTAGCAAGAAAAAAAAAATACACACAGTCTTAGCAGACATGATTTACACCTGATGGAGATGACAACGCAGTGTAGAAAATTGACGGATTTACATAAGTAGACAGTAACTCTTTTGCTGCGTATGGTACATGCATCAACATTTGGGATTCGGTTGATGCAGTTTTCTGGTTGGCAGTTTTAGTGAGATTATATTTCAATCGCAGGGAATGGCTTTCAGATGGCACTGGACTCCTATTTTTGACAAGTTAAGGTTCTTGATCCAAGGAGACATAGGGGTACAATACCGAGCAACTGTTGAATGTGAACACAGGATTCTCAGAGTTTTGTTGGAAGTACCCGTAAACGAGAAAAACAAATCGAATACTACTGTTCTCAGTTTCAGTAAAGGCATCGTGTTTAGACTGGTAATTTGATGAATTAATTTCGTACCTAACTATGTACTTACAAAACTAAACGAAGGACAAAAAAATTGCAGGGTATCCTACTTGCTCTCTGCTATGCTATAAACAAATGAAATTGGGCTCAATATTTCGGCCACTGCTGGGTATCAATCTATGTCCGTCGCTATTGTATGTGCAAATTTCTCAATCATCTCCTTTCCCTTTCTTGTTTCAATATGCTTCTGTCTCTTTACAAATGAAATATAGTTATGTGCCCATAACGTAGTTAGTGTCACCGAAGTTTGCCTCCATATATGCTTTCGTCAATTGCGCTTTCGTCATCGTCGTAGAATCCAGCATCAGAAAAGTCCTCTGCACGAGCATCGTTATCGTAGCTGCTCTTTCTCATCATGGGCGGAGTGCTTGGAGGGGCCGCTGCATCGACTGGCTTTCTTGGGCTGCCTCGCATTGGTTGCTTCTCACGAGCTCGTGGGGTCATGTTTCGTGGTCTGTTGGCAAGTTGGGCAGAAGAGAAGCGCTGCCCAGTACTTGCTTGTCCTGCAGGAGGAGTTCGCACCTGGCTGGCGGGAGGAGTCATGAGGCCATTTAGAAACGATCCAGAAGGACTGTTGTTGCGTGATGGGGTTGATCCGACGGCCTCGGACAATGTTGAATCTGTTCGGCCCTTACGCCAATTGCCCCACGCTGCAGCCAACGGCCCAACTGCTTGAGCGACACGTGGAGAAGCAGCGTCCCGGAGTGAGGCAGCAATATTAGGCAGATTGATTGACGAGCCGCCGTTCATGGCACGCTCACGTTCCTGCTCCTCCATCTGAAGGTTAGCCCGGAGACGAATTGCTGCATCCTTGACTCGCTCTGGGTCATAGTTCCCGGACTCGAGGGCGGCTACGATGTCTGTAAGATCACTCTTACGCACTGCAAGCAACTCTCGCAGCCACATAATCTCATCATCGCGCTTCTGGATTTTAGTGCCAGCATCAGGATCGAGTGATGCAACCTTTGATTCAAGCTTTTCAATGCTCTGTTCACGATCTTGGAGCTGCTCTTGGAGAACCATGATAGACTCCCGCAGGGCTTGTGGAGATATCTTTTCAGGCAATTCTAATTTAGAGACGCTTTGGTGAACTGGGGCCGCTTGCACGACGCTGTTAGATCGAACACCTTTTGCTGCTGCAACAGCAGCATTAGCAGCTGATTTTGCAATCTCCAATTTCTCTTCCAGATGAGAAACACGATCCTGAAGATGCTCGGTTTTAGAGGATGATAGTGATAATCGTTCTAAAAGGTGCTGTTCTTGGCGCTGGGCATCTTCAAGAATGTTGCCGATCTCGCGATCATGCTTCGTCTGGATATCCTCGACTTCATTTGCATGCTTTCGTCTCAGTTCATCTGCTACCGATTGCTTTGCTATCTCAGCTGACTCCAAAAGCATTTCATGCTTTTCACGAGCAGTGTCAGAGTCAAGCCTGACCTGATCAAGCTCATTACGCATGCGAGAAAGTTGGCCTTCCAGATCATCTCTAACAACATTAACTTGATTGTTTGCTGCTTCAACTTCGGCCTGCATGTAGTTTCTTGTGCGTTGCACTTCAGCCAGGCCACTCTCTCTAGCTTCCTCAAACTCGCGTTGAAACCTCATTGAATCTTTCTGTGCAATGTGACTCTCCTGTCGTAACTCAAGAACTAGCTGCTCTAGTCGCTTTGATTCGGAGACAGCACGCATACCCTCACGTTCACCGTTTTCCAGTCTCTCAATTTCCATTTCTAGGCGTTCCCGTGTTCTGGCTTCCGCCTGGAGTCTGGCATCGAGCACCTCTTGTCTGGCAACCAGTTCGGCCTCCTTCTTGGCGCGCTGAGCGTTCTCTTGGGTGATGGTTCGAGCGGCATGAGCCATATCCTCCTGCAGGCTAGTTAACATCCCCCTCATGCCCTCACGGACTCGGATACTTTCCTCCATCTGGGTCCTCAGGCTATCAATGGACTTTCTTAGATCCTTGTTGGTCTCATTGGCTTGCTCGGCATCCTCACTATGTCTTCGGGCTGCTTCCAAAGCTCGCTCGGCCTCGATCTGCCAGCGTTGAGCTTCCTTTTGTGACTCACGGAGTTCGGCGTCCAGTATGCTGAGTTTGTTGGTTAAGTCGAGATTGCTTTTCTGAGAGTTGTCCTGGTTGGCCTCCAGAAGTGCGATGCGCATGGAAGCCTTGGCCCGGTGGTCCTCTGCGTGTCTTACCTTTGCATCACTGGCATCAACAATTTCCCGGATCTTACTCTCGCGCTCATCCATGGCCTCTCTTAGTCTCATCTCTTCTTCCGTCGAGATTCTTAGTAAGCGTTGATTTTCTGACAATCGGTCTTCAACAGCACGGCGGGCCTGAACCTCTTGATCGATTGAAGCCTCTGCCAGCTGAAGCTTGTTCTGAAGCTGTGTGATCTGTGACTGGGTTTCCGCCGCCTTGGCAATGGCTACTTCGTCAACTGTGGGTGGTGGAGGTATGCGCTTCTCTATTACTTCCTCGATGATGCTACGAAGATCACCCTTCAATAGGACAGACTCATTAACTTCCGGAGCAACTGGACGACCACTCTCGATCGCTTCGTCGAGAATTCTGCGAAGCTCTGTTCCGGAAAGGATCGGCTCATCAGGTTTTGGTGTGGGCATGCGAGCTTGCACAGCTTCCTCGACGATATTTCGGAGATCTTCTCCACGAAGATCAAGACGCATAGACTGGCCAAATTGTTCCTTCATTTCCTCAAGTACCGTTAATACATGGCGGGAGTCTGGCAATGGCGATGCTGGGAGCGATGAAGCGGTTTGTGGCCTAGACTGGTGTGTAGCCAAAGCTTCAGTAATTATGGATCTGATCTTGTCCATCTTCTTGTCTCTTCGCGGACTCAACGATCGTCGTGGTACTTCTAGATCGTCATCTTCGTCATCTGCATCACCGCTTAGTGCGCCCGAGAAGCTGCGTCTGTTGCGCCTGCTTGAAGGAGCTCGGGCAGACATCATCTCAATAGACATCTGGATTGTTTCAAGAGTCCTCTCTAATGGATGAAGTCGCTGCTCTAGCAGGCCGCCAACTAGATCATTGACACGACTATCAAAGAATCGAGCGCGAGGCTGAAGTTTGGCGGCTTCTCCATCACTTATTACATCATCCCAGTCACTTGCTGGAGGGCTTTCATCCATATGATACATGGAAGAAGGTGCGTGCAAAACGGGTGATGATTCCGCCACAAAGGGATCATCGTGGACACGAGAGAATATTCTTGTCTCACCGGGGACAGCATGAAATCTAGCCGGGCTTGGACTTGGTGCATCGCTGCGCATAAGATTTTGTGGCTGTAGTCGTATTGGGGAAGCATTGTCGAGATCTGCTACTTGAATACGTCTGGTGGGACTAGGTTGATGCCATGTAGGAATATCTTCATCTCTGTTGGGATCTTTGTGTGGGGTAGGACGCAAGTCCATTTCTACCTCGTTGAGGTGACGCATAACAGCGTCAATTTCCTCAAATGTTGGCTCGCGATCAGGCGACTGTTCCCTATCATTATTGTATATTGGGGGGCTGTCTGGTCTTGGTAGAGATGCCTGGAAACTAGACTGTTCTCCAGCCTCCAAGACCTCTGGAGATTGCGGAGCAGGAGGCGGTGTTGGACTTCTTGCCCATCTAGAGCTTGCCAGTCCGCCCAGCTTAGGCTTGGCAATAGGTGCTACAACGTGGGCCACTTCTGGCTCGGCAACCAACGGAGAAACTGGAGATACTGGTTCGACAGGGCCTGCAGTAGCAGAGACTGGAGCATCTGGCTCCCCAAATGTGAACGTAAAAGCTCCTGGTCGAAATTCGAATGGTTTAGCGGTAGCAGATAAAGAGTTCTTCTTATGTTGCTTCTTGGCAGGTTCGGGTTTATTTTCCTCAACATTGGGGGATTTCTCCTCTTCGGAAGGAGCGAAAAACCCATAACCAGGAAGACCAGATGCATATCGTCTCGAGGTGAATTGCCGTGTTGTGGGTGCAGAATCTTCTTTTGTTTCTGACGCTGATTGTGCACTTACACTGCGCGAATGGGACTTTAGTGGTGCCTCTTGGGCACTGGCATGACCATCATCGACCGGTGCGGAGTTTTCCTTATTTGCGCTAGTCGTTGGAAGAGTCTGGTCGTCCTTTGGAGGCGATTGTTCCCTTGATGTTTCGCCTAATGGCATACTAGCTGCAAACAGTGGAACTGAGTCACTATCTTCCTTGGTACCACGAGCTCTTTTGATACGCCCTTCTCCCTGGGTGATACGACCGTCTTTGCCCTCAACAGTTTCGTCTTCTTCGTTTCTTGAGTGCCCGCTATCTGGACGAATAATAGGAATAGCAGCGTTTTTCTTGCTTGGCTTCGAGATACCAAGCGCAGAAAGATCGATGCCACCGAATATGGATGAAGCCCTTCGGTCCTCACCACCAGAAGTAGCACTACCTACTGATGAGTTAAAATTGGAAGTGAAAGATGGCGTGAAAGCTGGGGCATCAGGTCGGAAAGTTGGTCCAGACGCAGAGAAATTGAAGTCGCTCTGGCCAGGTGTGAAGACTGGAGCCGCAACATTGATCTTGCTTTTGCCAGAATTTATCGACTGATGACTAAAATGACTAGAAGTTGATGAAATTGGTGGCGTGCCATAAGCAGAGTGGGCAAGAGCAGGTTGAAAGGTACCATTATTAAAAGCAAAGCTATTGGCATTGAAGGCTTTGGAGGGATCGAATTTGAACTCTTTCGCAGCAACGTTGAGCGTTGACATTGAAGGTTTCGAAGAATGACCGGAACGACGAGGCTTCGCACTCTCATCAACATGGCTCGGGTCTGAGTCCGCCCAAGCACTGGTGGAAGATGCCGCTCGGCCATGACTGGAAACAGACCCAGTTGGAACAGGTGTTCCCAGATTGGTTTGACTCGTCTCAATATCGGATGTATCTTTGCTCTTAGGGAGACTATTTTTGGACTCGGCGGCACTCAGGGTATCTTCACGGTCCTCGAACGCATGTTGAGATAAGGAATGACCGCGCATATGTGGCTGGGGATGATGAAGAGTAGGGCCATCTAAGGTCTCGTCATCTGCAGCAGTGGCAAGGCGGGAGCTTGCTAAACCTCCGAGAGAGGATTTGTTGCGAACATGTAATGGCTGCCTTTCAAATCGGTCTTCATCTTCAGCTTTATCAGAGTGGGGGCTATAATCCTTATGCTCCAGTTGTCGTTGAAATTGCTCCTCGAGATGATATTCCGCATTGTCAATTTCCTTTTGTAGACTGTCGCTCTGTTTATGGTGAAACTGTCTTGCTTCTGGTGTTTTTGATGGGCTCTTGGCCTGGAGCTCCTCGTCAGCTTCATTCAGCTCTTGCAGCCGAGGAGAGGACCTGGAGCCCAGCTGTAATTGTTGTTGCTGAAGTAATTGGTTTTGTAGCATTTGTTGTCGTTGCTGCATCTGGCTAGCAACATCTCCTTGCGGAAAGTATCCATCTGGCATAAATGGCGATCCTGGGGTAGCTATAGCACCTAAGCTTTGAAGAGATGGTGAAGCACCCCTAGCACCCCCTTGTTGATATAGCAGCTGTTGCGGTGACCAAACTCCAGGTGAATTCTGCTGGGGATATTGGAAAGGAGATCCAAAAGGATGGTCTTGCCCAGAAAAGGAGATCGATTGCCTCGGATTGAATTTTCCGTGGACCTGTGCATGCATTGATGCAGGGGATGCAATAGAACCAGTATTTGAACTCTGGCTTGCGGAGAGTCCTGGCCCCGACATTAATGGAGGAGAGAACATACTCTGACCTTGAGACATAGCAGATCCCGTAGGAATGGGTGGGGAGAAGGGTAAAGCTGGATATTGCATTGATGTACGACGGCTGACCCCAGGTGGCACAGCTGATGGCGCGGGAGGCTCATCGTCGCCAAAACTAACACCTAGAGCACGTAATTTCGCTTCTGACAGCTCTTGTACATATGCATCCCATTCTGTAATTACAGGTGTCAGTAGCTGCAACGAAATATATGTAATTTGGATAGCAAAACAATCGTGAATTAAGTTCAAACTCAGCCCAAATTTGAGAAAGACGCAGGACAAGCTTGTCATCATGTGTTGTGGATTGATGATACCAATAGTTTTCAAACGACTTATCCAGCGTCGTTTTTTTAAGAGGGTAAAATTGGGAAAATGGAAATGTGCTTACCTCTTCTATCAGGAATGCTGACTCGGAAATTCCGTTGCGCTCTCTCCTCAGTTATTTCGGAAGTTTCGGGCCAAATACTTCGGCTTTGCCCAGGCCCATCTTCCGCGCCAGATATCATTTCGTGGCCGAGATCAAAGCCAGCAGTGCTGTAGCCTTTTCTATTCCAATTCTCCATCATACCAGTAATATCTCTTTCGGTTAATGGTGTTGGGGCTTTGCCTTTTTGGCCCCGCTCATCATCCAATGGCAACGAAACCGTGATGTTCTTGCCTTTCCATGGTACCTTCTTCTTCAGTCGAGTTGGACCTGGGGCCGGCGAAACAGATTGGCTTCCTGTAGTCGCAGCCGGCAAAGATCCTGCACGCCATTCTGGTAACTCTTTTGGCGGGACCATTGGCCCCCCTTCTTCAGCGGGTGTTGAGTTCTCGTTTCCCATGACTGAGCCGATTACAACATCTTCATCTGTGGCGGACATATTAGGGAGGGTTGGTTCGGAGAAATCGGCCTGTGTCAGTGTTGCGGTACTGTTCCTTCTCGGTGCGATAGAGAACACGTCGCGCAACTTCTCTCGAGTTTCCAAAAATCGCTTCAACGTTGGAGTTCTTGGATCGGCTTCTTGTCCTAGCCAACTTTTGCCTTCTCCCGAGATGGATCCGCTCATCGAAGAGTGCTCACTATCTCCTGGGTCGTCACTTAACCACGCCTTATTTTCTGCCGATTCGCCTGCTGTATGCTGGCGAATCCAATCCTCAGTCAGTCCTTGTGCCGGACGTCGCGCTCGATTCGCTAAAACAGCAGCACTAATCAGTCCGTCTTGTGATACAAAGTCAGGATCTGTTTGTGATCGTGTAAAAATTGGAGCTGGCCGCAAAAAGGGCGTGTGAAATTCGAGGTGACGTATTGGCGAATCTTCGGATGCTTCACTATTAAGCCTATGCCTATTTGCTCGTGGGCGAGGATTTGATGTTATCAGCTCTTCGTATGGAGATCCCCAGCTGGCTGTAAAGTATCTGCTGGCGTCGCTTCGAGGAGGAGTTGACAGACTGAGTGTTCGTCCGTTATGTTTCGGTGCTGGAAGCGGTGGGAGAACTGGCGAAGATCCTCCGTCAAATGTTGAGCTCGTTGAAAAAGCCGGTGACCCAGGCTGTTCCGGAGACTGTATAATGTCTGATCCGGCCTCTGCTTGTGCAGCAGGAGGCAACGAGGGATCCAATGAAGACGTTGTTGCTGCCGAACATTAATATTCTTATTCGGCGCGTCTTCCACTCACATCTACACTCACCTCACAGAGAACAGTGCAGACGAGACTCAAGTCGTCTGCTACTGTATCTCAATAATTCGCAAGGGCCTGAGCTTGATGAGGCCTTGGTAATCAATGATTATTATGGTTGGGTCGCGACTGACGCGTTGAATTATAAGTATAAGAAGAGAAGTAGCCAAGATAAACTAAAGGAGTGAAGTATCGCGCAATGAACAAGAAGTCAGAGGCATCAGGTCAGATCAAGCCAGCAAAGGATTGGCATACACTTGGAATCATGTATGCAAATATCCTCAGAGGTTGTAAGAAAGAGCAAGGCGATTGAACCAGGAAGTAAAGCAAACAACCAAATATTTCAGAACCGTTGACAGACCACGTTGAACCACCCGAAGCCCCTTTCGCGAATAGGCTGACCCACTTCAGAGATTGGGCGATCAGGGGTCTCTTTCTTTGCCTGAGGCCGAAGGGTGTGTGCAGCCTCACGTAAACATTACATCTCTTGGGTCGGAGGATGTTTTGAACGTTCAGGATGCTCAGAGACAGGTTCGACACTAATATTTAAACACCCTAGGGAAGTTTCTATGTTAGAGGAACAGGTGAAGATGATGTTGAACTCTGTTTTGAGATCTTCCTAATTAGGTCATGGCCTAGTTAAAAGGTTAAAGGCTTACTCCACTTCCTCGATTGGCTTATCAAAAACCTACTACCGTTCTAATGTATATAATTTAGCGCTTCTCCCTTGTTGATCAGTTTTCTAAGATCTTGCAACTTTTGATCACATCCAGTTCCCCAGCGTGAATTCTTCATACCTTCAACAACCTTCAACAGCCTACACTAGAAATCACGTGGCTGAGCAGGATTCGGCAGGGGATCAAAACTATTCCGAAAAGCCTAGAAATATATGTTACCTCGTAACGTGAGCGCGTCTCATAACTCGCTCTAGTTTACAGCCAAGAGTATAGAAATAAACACGTATCGCATCCTCGAATCTAGTTTCAAGGGCTAAGCGAAGTGTCAGGGGTTGCCAAGCACAATGACTCCTTTTGTTGTGGTCTCCCGCGAGCCACTAAAATAATCCCTTTCCCCTCGCTGAACCATCAATCTCTATTTCTAAAATCATTGCCATTGAGATATCAGACGTATAGTTGCTCAGCTTCCCCATCATGACCACTACGATAAACCCTCAAGTCCGCGTAGGGGTCGGCGTTTTCATCATTAAATCCCCCAGTGAGCCCCACTCAAACCCCACGTTCCTCGTCGGGAAGCGACTCAACTCGCATGGCGCCGGAACATACGCTTTGCCAGGTGGCCATCTTGAGTTTGGCGAGACACCGGAAGAGTGCGCTGTCCGCGAAGTGATGGAAGAAACGGGTCTCAAAATCACCAATGTGCAGTTCTTGACTGCCACAAATGATTATATGGCTGCGGAAGGGAAACATTATGTCACTCTCTTTGTGGTTGGTGAGAGGGAGAATGAGAGTGATGCGCCGGAGATATTGGAGCCTGAGAAATGTATGGGATGGGACTGGGTGTGCTGGGAGGACTTGCGGAGCTGGGTGGATATTGAACTAGCTTCTTCGAGGGAAGAGGTGCTGGAAAGGAAGATATTCTTGCCATTATTAAATTTGGTTAGGCAGCGTCCTGGTGTTATTCCCACACTGAAATAAAGTTATTTGAGCTAGCACCTAGAACTCCTCAAGTAATCATTGACGTGATCTGAAAACAACAGTGGAAGCGCTGGGCTGTATGATACGAGAAGAATGCTTCGTTTTAATTCTATACTATTTCTGTCCAACATATCCTAATACTAAACAGGTGACCAATCATGGTACGAGATTTAGGGTCGAAAGGCGCAATTTCAGCATTTTCTATTATGAAGGCAGGTAGTCGAATCCTTTTAATCTTTCACATCATTTTTCGGTTACCACGTACCTAGAAATGACAGGCCCGCGTCTCATAACTCTCTAGACTCGGTAAACTTTTGATTATCAATCTAGACAAAACATTTCACAAGGAGTGGAACCAAAGTATCATAGAAGCCATGAACTTGAGTATATGAATTGAGAAGCGTAACCTGAGAATGGAAATATACAAGTAATACCAGGGCGGTAAAGCACTAAAGCATTACTCTTAGTGCCTCAGAAATCATGCTTAGAAATATTACAATTCATCGCAAAGTAACTTTTGCATAATTTCAACAATCTAGTAAAAGACACCTTGATCCATGACAGTCTCACAGTTTCGTGACTTCTATTGATAATATACAAAACTTTAATCTATACAGGCTTGAACAGAAGCTACACTGCTGCGAATCGACTTTTGGATCTCAACGATTTTCCATAACGGAAGAATAAATATCTGCGATTAGTCAGTCACTACAGTCATTGAATGAGGAGTCAGTAAACTTACGGTAACGGCATCATAGCTAGAGCTAAGAATGCTAGTAATGATGTTGCCCATTGAAAGCCAAGGGTGTCATACACTAGACGAACCGTTAATATTTGATTCGCTGGTGGTTAAACTTCGGTGACTTACTCTGGTTGCCAAAAAGCGGAAACGCCCCAGCAAACATGCCTAATTGGTTTAGAATGAAGTAAAATAAGACATCAGGAGTGCAATATGACTTACATCGCGTAAAGGTATTTGCGGCAAGGGCAGAAGCAGCATATGCAGGGTAGGCATCCACAAGAAATGTCCAAACGCCTGAGAAAACAAGCAGCATTCTTCATGCCGGTCAGCATTTCCAATCAGCAGAGCAAATGAGGGAAGACTTACCCGGTACCAAATAAAACACTTCCGATTATCGGCACAATCCAATGCACACTCCGATATGTCGTCCATCCAAACCAAAGGAGACCAATAGGTACTAGTATACCTCCTAATATCGCTGGTGGGAGCCTATATTCCGGTTCCGGCTTCTGGTTGTTCTTGGAATTTCCTTGGGTTGCCTTCGCTACCAGACGCAGGTAGTTCTTGTGCCATATCGGATTCATGAAGACTGCCCCTACAAATCCGACCACAAGACCGAGGAATGTCAGTCCATTCTGCCAGAGCGTAAAGTCGTGGTTCGTACGAAATACCAATGGGAAAGCACCGAAGAACAAATAGAGTATACCTAGAAGAAGAGCAGAGTATATGCATAGGAAGAAGCACATAGGTTCGAATATCAGCAGCTCAAATGGTTTAGATAAAGAGTGCAATAATGTGCTAGAGACCGTCTTTCCAGCTAGTGCAATCTCGCTAGGTGAGTGATATAACTCGTTGCCCGTGCTTTTACGCATTGCAGCAGCTTTCTTTGCGAGAAGAACCGGATGGAATGTTTCCGGAACAAATATGACACTTATAAGCATGACGAAAGTCCAGATGATCAAAACATAAAAAGACCAGCGCCAATCAGCGAAATCGTTGATGAAACCACCGATTGCAGGACCAAGAACCGGACCTATGAATGGCGCGAGGGTGTACAACATCATCGGTTCCTGGATCTGGTGAGGTGCAAAAACGTCAGATACCGTTCCGGCTGCGACGCTGAGAAATGCACTGCCAGCGAAACCATCGAGAAACCGACCAACTAGCATAGTCTGAATGTTATGGGCTGCAGCCGAGGGGATGAGAAACACAAGGAAGAAGAACATCGAAAGAATATAGATGGGTCTTCGGCCATAGAACTGCCTCACGCGTTAGATAATAAGGTATGAATTGAATGCTTTATCACGAACCTCAGATAATGGACTGAGTAACATCGGACCAAGGGCCAGGCCGACAACAAAAAGGGACAGTCCAAGCGTCGCGACTTCTTGGGAGCAATGGAACTCAGTCTTGAGTTGACTGTAAGTTGAAGCATAGAGTGATGAAGCACATGTTCTTTCCTATTGATTAACTATTATCCTCTTACATTTAGGGATATCAGGGCTGCTGAGACTCACACCAGCAGGGAACCAGCAGATACAATGGAAACAATGATCCATTTCCGAATGTAAGACATACTCCGAGGACAGAGAGGATCATCATCACCATCCCAAACGACCGTAAATTCATTTGCAGATGAAGTCTCTTGCTTCTCCTCTACCGAATTCACACCAGCTCTTCCCTCCACGGGAGGTGGTGATTGCAATGCAGATGTTGACTTTTTACTAGATAGCTCCCCCTCTGATACTCGACTAGCAAGTGAAGTGCACGCAACCAACTCTGGACATGTAAATTCTGACATTTGGACGCTGAGAGGAAAAGCGAATGTATCCAAGCCGAACCTCCAAATCAATGAATTTCAAAATTGCGAGTGGAAAAAGCTTTAAATAAGGCAAGTCCCCATTAGGAAAATGCTCAAAACCATAGACTTAGTATTTATCCTCTAATGATTTATAAGAAAGCGTGCGTGAAGCACAATGAAGCATGGGTATGTTACTAAGCATCGTCATATTACCTCTCGTTTGTCGGAGGTTGCTCGGTTTCGGTCTGAACCCGAGCACCCGACAGTAACAAAAGAGCACAATAGATCTTTCGCTGATTCTATACCCCTTTTAAGTCTGAAGGCTTTTGATCCGGAATATCAAGCAACATAAGAATGTGGGTTAAGTGGAGTCACGTGCTAGTCAACACCAGATTTTCTTGCCCTCTTACTCTGACTCACTTCTGTTCCATAGCGTAAATTATTCAGCATATATTGGGCCTATCTACTGATGTAAGTATAAGAAAATTATGCTTATATCATCTAAAATCTACTGATTTAGTCAAGACGGAATTAGCTCGGATTTAGTAGCCGTCAATTCGGGAGGACGGGAATGGGTACTATGTTCCGCACCAAGTATGGTGCTTCGCGATTAATTTATATATATACGACGCTCTACAATCTAGCAGCTAGTCTCAAACATATTCTCCAAATAGGAAAAGCCTTCGGCACATTACTACTAGTCAGACTTTCCATTACCCAGCTCAGCCATAACATTGTCAGAAGAGAGAAGCAGTGTTTCTTGGTTTATAAGTACCCAATGTGAATAAGCATCCTAGATTAATACAAGTAGACATTGACCTGTTATATAACCATATTGCAAAGCCTTTTATAAGCACGACATTCTATGTCAAACTCATCGCTCATTCTAAGTGCCTCGGGTTCTAACTTCTCCAACCACTAGTCCATAACATTTAGCAACCTTCAACTTCTTCTTCTTCTTCTTTATTATATAGTCGTTTTGACACGGCGCGGCTAACACTAAACCTGAGTTGGTGCTCGCGTTGTTTAAATGAACGCATTTATAACCATGAAGGTCCGCCTACCCACCCTACAGCTGCTCTGCTTAACGTCCTACAGAATATTTTGTAAACTTTCAATGCTGTAAAAACCGACTAGATAAAGCTGACCTGCTCACAAGGCTTGAAAAAGGCATAGACTAAATTTTGCGAGGTTTCCAAAAATGTACACCTGGAGATGAGTGCACGCGGTTTTTGGTCTTTCGCTGAACACAGCCACGTCAGGTCAATCAAGTATGTGAGACGTGACCATTATACGACGACGAACGCCAAACACAAGGACCTCGCCAGGCCGGCCGAAATGTTTCCTTATACTGTATTGTGTACTTTACATTAAATCTTCCGATAACTTGTAAATAACTTGCAAGTTTAGAGTATAGCCACTCTCCAGAAAACTATATGATGCACGTGATTATACTGTTGATACAGTTATCCGTACCTTGTAAAGAAAGCTCTAGCCTACATCTTCGCACCTTCTCTCCTGTATAAATGGTGATTGAGACTTTATGATCATCAGACCCTACAGTATGCTCGGAAAAGCTGCAGTGTATCATTTCAGTGTGTGTTCACAACATCACATGGCAGCCCTTCTGTATTGCTTATCAGCTCACACGACCAACCTCACCGATAAGGAAGAAATATGAATAGAGCCCTTAAAACGAAAGATCCTTTTCGATTTTGTTTTCTGGAGCGCGGATTCAATGACCTAAATTCAAGAATCTCAGATACAACACCAGAGGGCAATATCAAGCAATATGGTAGAACTCGAGAAGGCCAAGGAGGGTTACACGGTTTGTCAAACCATGAGTGTACGACCACCACAACATTGTTTACAGTGAATTTCTTTTTGACGCATTACTTAGCACGAGGCGAAAGACACCAATCGAGATCTTGAAAAGGCTAGCACTAAAGCTCCGGATTCAAGTTATGGCACTTTCTCTCTGCAGGAAAAGCTGAGATCGGCTGTTGCGCTTCCGACGCGTCGAACCGAGCCAGGACCATTTGAAACCATTTTTATGGCTTTCCTTACTTCTATAGTTGTGGTTGGGATCATTACTGGGTTCTCCTATGTTGGGGTTGCGCTACTATTAGGCTAGACACGCTTGGCTATCGCGAGGATTTTGGCGTGCGTGATACCCTTCTAGAGAATTGCTTTGGTTATAGACTCGGTGATATGGCTAGTAAGGACATTATACACATGAACCTGAATTATCAGAGTATTTCTTTGGTTATCGGTGACCCATTTCCTCGCTTCACAGCCAGTCAAAGTTGACATGTCTCACACGCTTCGTTGACTCCACTGGGTTCACTTATCTACCGCAAATGAAAATACCGATTGCTGCCGTATACTAATGAAGTCTATTTCAGCAATTCAAAGTTGAATATATTCTGGGCGTGTCTCCGAAGTTCGGCCAAATATCGGCGGCACTAGTAAGGCTCCAGTCATTAATGATTCCCTTACAAATCATTTGAAGAGAACTCATTCTTTCGCCTAAGAATCTCAGCATACACTTCACATAATCTAACCCATCGTCTTATTAACAATGTCTTTCCTCTAGAAAGTCTTCTTCATCTGTGCAACCAGGCTCGCAAAGATGCTTGAAGCTCTGATCTACCAATACTAGAAGTAAAAGGTACATAAGCTTGTTCACTTCTGTAGGATGTTTATCATCTTGATAAGGATTACCCACAGCATAAATTTATTAATCAGTTTATTTCAAAAGACTTGTATAGAAATGTACTCCATTCTTGACTTCGATGATTCATATGGATATCTCACTATAACGAGACTTATCTTTGGCTATCACTTGGTCGTTTGCCACGCATTGTATTTATTTGCCTTAGTGACATACAAAAAAGCAAACATAGAACCCAAACATGTGTTAGTTTACAAATATTCAAGACTTGTTGACAAAGCTCGCTCAAATTATTTCCAGGCGTCCATAATAATGAAAAGGATCCAAAACTATAAGTTTGGCTGGTGTAGAAGCTCTACAGGAATATCAACAACCTTATTCCGTATGTAATCCGCAAATGCTTTTCCCAAAGAATCCAACCTTGTCGAGCTCGAAACACCTCTCCCCAAAATTCCATAAACAACGAAATGCACAGCGAAAATATTGGGAAACTCCACTCTTTCCAAGAAATAATCCTCGCTCCAGTCTTCGCCCATCAATTCGATCATCTGTGTAGAGCTGAGGAACGACCGGAGCCATTCCCAAGCCTTGGCTGTGCGAACAAAAAATCCCACGTTCAGATTCGAACCTTTGTCGCCAGAGCGAGCAAGAACTAGATCACCAAGTCTCATAGCTTTTGATGGTCCAAAATTCGAGAGCGGTGTACCATTCACTGTTGCTTCATTGTTTTCTCTTCTTTCTAGTGCTTCGTATTTCGGTGGATGCCCTGCACTAATGGGCTCACCTACCTTTTCCCCCTTCACATTGATCATTGTGACTGTTTCTTTCAGTAGATCTTGCCAGTATAGAGCTGGATACATTGCAAGAAACGATTTAGGTATCGCCGTTCTCATATCAAGTGCTGAATGGAAACCAGAAAAGTGTTGCAAAGCAATGTCTCGTAGGCCGAACAACAAACCCATTAGAGCTTCTTGAGAAGCTGACTCGGCAAAAAGGCGAAGGTAAGTGGTACTAGCTAGTTGTGAGTGCGGGTTTGGCGCTGTTGTTCCAACCCTGTACCAGGCATTAGCTTCCTCGTCTCGTCTGATAGGTTATGAAGTACCTTTGAAACTCTAGTATGGAAAGTTTCTTGTCCGCCCCAGACAACTTTAATTTATTTCTCATCTGGGTCTCGAAGAGATCCCATTTTTGATCGGTTCCATATCCGGTTGCATTGAGGAGTATTTGGGACTGATAGCCACCTTTGTAAAATATCGTTGCTTTGGTCGTCGATGGTGGCGGCCCACCTTTTATTCCAGAAACATGGACCCTTCTGATATTAATGACTAATTCCACGTTTCGGGAAGTCCCTATCTAACCTGTCACTTCCAACCTGCTCAATTTTGACATCATTCAAATATGCCTTAACATCACTGTTTAGGTAAATACTGCCTTGCAACTCATACAAAAACTGACATCTAACTGTGTCGATATTAATCAAGCCGCCTGTACCCGGGTGTTTAGCGATAGTGCAAGAACCGTCAGCTTCAATTTCTGCAATGGGAAAACCTGGTTCAAGGAAGGTCTCTTTTGTATATTCCGTAAAGCCTGAAAAGTTGCCTCCAGTCACATAAGCGGAGCATTCGATAAGATGACCAGATATTAGAGCACCAGCTAATTTATCATACTCAATATCGCTCCATCCGTGCCAATACCATGCTGCACCGATCACAGGGGAAGCATCGGCTACTCGACCACAAATTACAATATCAGCGCCTAGTTTCAGGCCTTGAACGATTGCTCGAGCCCCAAGGTATGCATTTGCGGAGACAAGAGGGATACTTGCATTGCCGGACTCATCGAGGGTGTTCCAAGGTAATTTCACATCCGGGTTATCAGAGTCTAGATGTGGAGGCAAGTTTTTCTTCAATGAAGCTAAATCATGTCCAAGTACAGGTAGAAGATTGTCTCCTGAGACAAATGCTATCTTTAGGTCAAGATTCTTCTCAGTGGCCTGCCGGGGATCAGCCACCTATGTTCATTCTAGAGGATTAAAATACTTACCAAGGCCGAAACTTTCGCTGCAAGTCCGGCTGGATTTAGGGATCCTCCGTTGATTATGACTTTTATGTGTCGTTCTGCGATTATATCGAGGCTTTGTTGTAGCCCAGCCCACGCGGTGTCAACATATCCTGGATGCTGTCCTGCTCGATATGACTCTGCATTTTCGGCAAGGTTCATCTCTATTAACTAGCATTAAGTTTTACATTCTTATTCGTTTAGTCAAGCAATTATGTCACACTTACCAGCCAAATAATCACCAGTAATAAAGTCAACATCTCCATCTGTGGCTTGTTTCAACATTTGCCAGCTCGGATCGCCTAGAGGAGGTAAATGTGAGATTTTCTACCTTTCTAAAGATGAAGACGTTAAATAATATACCTGCATATCCCGAGCAGTTCGCAACCTTTACGGGTCTTTTCCCTATCTCCTCCGTCCACCTAGATCTCACATGCACTTCCCCTGACGCGGGAGCACTACAAGAAGGTACCGCCATACTGAAATTGATAACAACAATTGATAGGAGCAAGGTTTCAATTTACTACCAGATCTTTAGTGATATTCTCATAAGATAAACCATTAAGACAGCCTCCAGTTATATCTGAATCAAAGAGTCTATATAGTCACGTGAGAACCCCCTCGCTAAACTTTCGGTAATGTTTTTCCTAGCCGAGGTTCCACCCCTTTTCACGATACAATCGATGTGGGAGGCCTTAATCAGAAAGCTAAATACAAGTGTCTATCTAAAAAAGCCCAATTTTAGTACGGTAACCGCTCGTTGTATCGGCTATTGCTACATGATTTGTATGGGTCGTTGAAAGAAACGGCAATTGACATGTGGTTTCCGAGTCAGAATGAAGACTAAACAGTTCAGGTGAACAAATCACTCCACGTTTACCAATTGGCGGGTAACCCCGCTCATCAGTCCATCACAGTGCTGGTATCATGTTTTTGAGTCAGTAATAAACGATGCAGTATATGAAAGTCGGATCCTAGTCTCCGAAGTTATCTAAGTACAGTGGTAAAGTTATTACACAACCAACAAGACGCGTAGCCAAGTACTAAAGCCAGATGACATCTGAGGTAATGTAACTATTCTAATATTCATTCAACACAATATCGAAGGGAAAATCTAGCAGTAAGAGGTTACGGTGTATATAGCGAAGGAAAAGCATTGGGACTGCTTAAGCAGGACCTAATCCGGTTAAAAATTTCACTGAATGATGGTCACAGTCGAAGAGCCTTCCCCGGAAGCATATTCTGTGCCTAAGGAAACAAAGCGATTACTGATCGAAGGAATTATCAACAACCCTTTGATTGCAAAGAGCCTTCCAGAAGAGGCTCGACAATACGTCAAAAACGTTCGTTACGTTGGCTCAGATGCTCCAAGCATCCCAATCAACTGGCGATTTGCCGAGAGCATTGCATCTCTAAAAGGATTAGAGGCGACAATACTCAATGTCCTCCTGGTCAAGAAATATGGAATTGAACCACAGGAAGCTGTGATTAACACGTGAGTCTTTCTTTGGAAACCAACGACAACTTCTTACCGAATATAGCGATCACGCACAACTGTATATCATGTCAACTCTTCTTTGGACCTTGGATCCTGAAGGAGAAGCCCTCAGACCCATGGATCCAAAAATTACCACCTACTTCCCTAGTTGGGACATCCACCGCCAAGCTTCGACACCCCATCGCAATGCTGTCACAAACATATACAAAACCAAAGACAGCCGCTTCTTTCATCTTCATGGTTCTATGAATCCGGAACCGTCTCTGGATAGCATCGGATTACCCCATGAGATGGACGCTACATCCCCAGAAGAGTCTTGGAAGCCTTTTGTTGAGAAGCTATCTCATATTGATTCTCAGGATATGCAGCGACTGGCGTCGGATGAGTATCGACAAGCTGGGACAATTTGTTGGACGAAAGAGGAATATAAGGACTCAGAACATGGAAAGGCGAACGCTCACGTGGGCCTTTTCGAGATCCATAGCCATCCAAACAAAAACCAAAAAGCTAGCTGGTGGCCTGCTTCTTCGCTGACTGGACCAAAGCGTCCACTAGCAGGCTTGAAGGTTTTAGATATCACTCGAGTTATTGCTGCGCCAGCAGTTTCTCGTGGGTTGGCTGAAATGGGGGCTAGTGTAATGCGTGTCACTGCTCCTCACCTAGTAGACTTCTCAAGTTTGCATTGCGATTTGAACTGGGGCAAGTGGAACACGTGTCTTGACTTTAGAAAAGAAGATGATCGCGAAAATATGCGGAAAATGATCATTGAGGCAGATGTCGTAGTTACTGGATATCGGCCTGGTGTTTTAGATAAGTGGGGATTTGGCCGGGAAGATATCTTGAAGATCTGCAGCGGAAGAGAGAGAGGGGTGATTTTTGCGAGAGAAAACTGTTATGGATGGAATGGACCGTGGATGCACAGGAGTGGGTGGCAACAGATCAGCGATGCAGTAAGTTTTGATGAGCATCTAATCTATCACAACTAATCTGAAGTAGTGTTGCGGGGTCTCTATGGAGTTTGGAAGAGCTATGGGGAACGACGAACCTGTAACTCCTGTATTCCCTAATTCGGACTACTGCACTGGGGTAGCAGGTGTTTCTGGAATTCTCGCCGCCCTCATCAAACGAGCAGAGGAAGGCGGTTCATACACTGTCGATATTGCACTCAACTACTATTCGCAATGGCTAATTAATTCTTGCGGTGCTTACCCGGAACTTGTTTGGCAAGATGTCTGGAAGCGCAACGGAGGTAAAGTCTTTCGACACTATCATAATATGGGATCCTTGATTCCTCCATACCTTCAGATGCTCGCCAAAACCAGCCGGGAGATTGTTTTGCGACCAGAGTTTTTTGATATAGTGGAGGCAAAGACCATTGGTAAGAAGATTCGAAAGGTGAAGCCGATTGCTCAATTTCCGGGAGGCACGGTTGAGTTGGGATACACTGTGGGAACAAGGACAAACGGTGTTGATCAACCTAGATGGCCAATCGACCTGACGGTTGAAGTTGTTACTACAAATAATTAGTTTGAACTCTGTCTACACGGTATTCATGATAAGAATTTTGCGCAATATGACTAGTTATTCTTGCGTGTAGCAGTCCTTGATGCCTCTTCTGGAGTATAATCTGATATTAGAGATCTGAGAACAGTCCTTCGTCTTTGGCTTTAATGATAAGTTCATGTTCTTACTGAGTCGCGTAAAGGTGCGTAGGGCACAACGTCTGGTTTTGTCAAATATTGGAAGCAATAGTCCAAAAGGAAAATTAAAATATTTATTTACTCGGAATTACGAAGTATGTCAATACCAATGTATGTCTAGCATCACCAGTGAGGGAAAAAGGCCCCACATAGAGACTACATTGAGACTCCACATCAAATAGCTCCCTAGCGAAGTCTTCCGGACAAAATATTGATACATCCACTTCTTTAGAAAGACTTAATTTCACGTGCAAGGCTGAAGCTAGAGCAACTTTAATGATCTCTCAAATCAGTTTCTCCACAAAACTAGCAGGAGAATGGGCCAAAACAAAAGCTGCCAAAAAAACAAAATACTACTAAAACCTCGGGAAGACATTTTAATTCTATAAAAAAGTAGAAAAAAAACTGTACTAGACAGGCTCACAATGGATGGACCGAACCGCTGTGTGATTGTTAGAATGTGAATTGATTATGATAATAGTGGTATAACTTACGGATTCGAACCCGGGGCCTCTCGCAAGAAAGCTTAGAATATACCCTAAGCGAGAATCGTACCACTAGACCATCCGGTCGTATTGTGTCAATTTGTGATTTTAATTTTCATAATGTGTTTTAAGTAGATGTCGTGATGCGGCCAGCTTTGATGGAGATGGATGTACATCTTATCAGAAGTGACGAAAACCACAATTCCCAGGTTCAACGACCAAAATTCACAAATAACAGAATGTGTAACAACCAATTTAATTCATTCAGCTAATTAGACTGTAGGTGCAAATTGAATTGTGCCATAGGTTGACGTAACCACTCTCAATTAAAGCTATGAAAACAAGCATGGTGAGGAAATTAACAAGCTTAGATACCATAATATTGTTATACAAACTTGCTATCTTCCATCTAGATCTATTGTGTAGACTTAGAAAATGGAAAAGAAACCTAATCTTGGCTAATCATTCAAGGTGAGAAACTTCACTATGAGTTTCTACATAATTATTTAATATAATAAAGTAGGCATTACCTGCTTATATTCATTTAATTCCTCCAAAAGAAAAACCCCTAGCCTACTCTTATTTCTAATTACTTCTACTGTAGGCTACAGTTATAGTCGTAGCTACTAGAGCGAGAAGTTGAATTGATGTGTGCGTGTGAAGTGGGGTTGGATTTGGAGCTGGGGCTGCACTCGCTTAACTGACCCCGGCGCCCCTTTTTGGGTTCGTTTATTGACCTGGAAGTTATGATGATAAAAATAAGCCGAGCATACACTAATTGGGAATTATGAGCGTTCGTTCAATCTTCATGTACTCAAGCTTGTACAATAATTGCGCATCGGGCAGAGAGCAGTCTAATTGGTGGCAACGGCAAAACCTCCCCTCCGAACTTCCGATCCTCCGAATTAGGCTGATTCTTTAGCATCCATATCAAATGAACTACAGGGGGTCTCTTCCCCGCGTTCTGGGTCGGTGGTGACGGAAGATAGGTATTTCCTTGCGACAATAGAAAAAAACGTCGCTCGTGTTCCTGCATTTGGAATTTATTAGCCTAAGAAGTTTTAAGATGAAAAGGTTCAAAATGCTGCGATTCCCCCTTTGCGGACCTGGAGAAACGATTACCCTTCAGTTTGAAACCTCAAGATGGCAGGACTCAGTTACTTTGTTGTATTGCTGTGTGCAGTGTTGATATTTAGTCAAGATGCATTGGCACATAGAGCAGTTAAACGTAAACATGATGATAACCACTGGGTTGATATTTGGGCCAGCATGCCTCAATTGACAGAACCGGCCAACCTCCCACCAGTTCCTTTTGTAGGTCTCCAATAAACAAAACGCGATCACTTTTGATCCTTCTTTGTCTCCGTCTAACGCTCATAAAGAACACAACTACAGCCCAATTCTCTAATTCCACCATCCGTCAAACTATACATCTCACCCTGCCCGCCACCACCATCCGTCTCCGCATCTCCAATGCCTTCGGCCCTACCGACCTTCCCATTTCTGCCGTAACCATAGCTCTTCCTTTCAACAACAGCGCCGGGTCTTCAGCTATTCTGACCTCCACACTCAAACCTCTGACATTTAGTGGAAGTGGGAGTTTCGTGATTCCGAGTGGAGCATTGGTGGTCTCCGATCCCGTAGAAATCGATTTGAGAGGGAAGGGGAAGGATGTGTTGAGCGTATCAATTTATCTGGAGGGAGGACAAGCTGGAAGTAGTATCACGAGTCATCCTGGGAGCAGGACGACGAGTTGGTTCACCCCCGGGAATAAGGTAAAGGAAGCCAATATTACAGGGGCAGGGACATTGAGTGCTGCGCATTGGTATGTATAGTCTTTCCTTAGATAGCTATGGTTCGATTGGAGTAGTTTAGCTAATAAGAAGGTAGGTACTTCATTAGTGCGGTTGAGGCAAAGCTACCAAGGAGCTCCAGAGCACTTGCTATCGTTGGGGACAGTATTACAGACGGAAGAGGTAGTACTACTGACGCAAATAACCGGTGAGAATCTTTGCTAAACGTGACTCGAGCAAATTGTTGACAATGCTAGATGGCCCGATCTTCTCCTAGCCAACATGAAGAAGAAGGCGTCGACATCCAACATCGCTATACTTAACCAAGCTGCAGGCGGAAACCGTATTCTTAACGACGGTCTCGGGCCAAATGCACTCAGCCGGATTGACCGCGACGTCCTTGCCCACTCGGGCGTCGAATACGCCATGATATTCGAAGGTGTCAACGATATCGGTACTGCTCCCACCACCTCGTCCGCCCAAACTCTGGTCGGTGACCGTCTCATATCCTCCTACAAGCAGATAATCACCCGCATCCAAGCTCTTGAGATCCCTATCTTTGCAGCAACCATAACACCATTCTGTGGAAATGCGAGCATTCAGGCGTACTCGGATCCAGAGAGGGAGAAGACAAGACAGAAGGTCAACAAGTGGATTAGAGATGAGGGGGATTTTGATGCGGTGGTTGACTTTGATAGGATTTTGAGAGATCCAAAGAATGTCAGCAGGTTGAATCCTTTGTATGACAGTGGAGATTTTCTGCATCCGAATGTCGCTGGATATCAGAGAATTGCGGATGTCTTTCCATTAGGGATTTTCGATTAGGCTAGGTTGGTATGCTTTGACAAATCTAAAATTTCAAGCTAATTCAAGCTGGAATTTAATGTAATTTTAAGTGGCTACTCCTAGAATATATAGCACAAAACAAAAGGAGCACACCCGTCAAAAAGTAATTACTCTTCCTAGTAATCCCAATTGATTCTGCTCAACTAAACAAGATTGAGAATAGCATAGCAGCGCAGTAGTATTCACCCTCTTAACCGCCACCATGGCTATGAGAATCAGGGTGGTAGTCAAGCTTGATTTCAAAAGTATCTATCTGTCATTCGTCATAAAATGACATGAAGCAGAGAAAATGGTTAATGAATTTGACCAATAAAGGTCGATTCTTGCGTTCGTACGGATTCATAGCCGGAGAATTCGAAAGCTATCGAATACTCTTCTATTCAACATTCATCTTAAGCCACTTGTATTTCGATGATTCGGACAATAGAAATCTGCAACGGTTGTAAAAGAAAAGAAAAACAGCTGAGCTCGAAGCACTCGCGAGTCAAATACAATCGGCGAGAAACCTACTAGGCAGGCCAATTCTCCCTTCTCAATCCTCCGGGGAAAAGCCTCTTGTTTAGACTCCAGCACTTTCTTGGGAGTGAGCAGCTAGAGCACAGGTGTATCAGTTCGTGGATTTCGGTGTGCATAGTAGGAAGAGGCGATGTGATGAAGAACGAAACGCAACTGGAGGAGTTTCGGCATCACATTCACGTGTTGACCAGGGATACCCCGCCGAGCCCCAGCAGTCCGGTCTGAGCCATTACTGCGCCGAAATGGATGGGAGCTTTTTCCTAAGGTGATCCTGTAGCAGCGTGAAACCATCCAGTGTTCGTGATACAACGGCGCCAGTCAGTGACCACGGATTCCGTCCTGTCCAGTCCTATGCTAGCTATGTCATAAGGGTACAGTAGAGAAAAGCAGCCCATGTTGACGGCGGAGGAGCAGCGATCAGCGGACACCAGGAACACCCGCTGCCAGCACGAGATAGTGTAGCATAGTGTGCTCTGGATATAGTTCGTCCCACTAGACTATAACCCACGGCCCTGATTTTCTGTTAAGGCATTGCTTCAGCTGCTATAGGCAAAGTCTGCACTATTACATCAGGCCGTACCTTTGTACCCGGCTTCACCTGGCATCTTGCTGCACTTCCCAGTTTGTGTCCAAATAAGTGCCGCAGATTCAATAAGTCCAATATTTAATGCCCACCCAGCGAGTGAGAGGCTGCACCCGTTCACCGGTCCTTCAATCATTGCTCTGCTTCTGCTGATGAAGAAGAAACCAAGCAGGGTCAAACAGCTCCCACCCTACCTCCCAACCCCTCCTATTACTCGTCATCCCACTTGAAGTCGCAGTGCGTGCAGAGTGGGCTTGGTTGTCGTGGTGTGCAAAAGTAAAGCTACGACCAACCTACACGAGCAATCCCTCGCAGCCTCATCCTTCTTCGTGCCGCTCTCTGCTTTAACCCTGCCGTCGCCTGGTTTTGTATTGTAACAGAAAACCTGCCATCTTTCACATCTTTTGGCTGTTAGAAAACTGCTATCGGAAGAGCAGCTATGGGTTCGAGACACGGCGGTTCGGTCTACGACGATCGAGAGTACTACAGTCGTGAGGAAGTGCGGGCACCACCAGTACGAGTGCGCGAGCAGGACTATGAAGAGGTCGATACCTACATTCGACGGGAGAGCCAGCCTGGCCGTCGACCGGATTTCTTGAATGATGGATATGGTGTCCAGAGCAATGCTGGACCGATGGTGGTAAGGGAGCGGGAGGTTGAGTATGCTCGACCGCTAGAAAGACGACCTCGAGACCCGAGCCCTGAAGTACAATTTCACGAGAGAATCACGACAAGAGACCGATCTCTAGATGTTCAAGATAGGGTAAGAACCACCATCAGGTCAGAGCGAGAACGCCCCGTGTCGCCTCCTCCACAACAGTTGCGGGCGAGAGTGATTGAGACAAGAGAGAGAATCCCCATCCGGCAACGAAGTCCCTCTCCAGTGCATTTCCGAGAAAGATACGTGGAGAGAAGAGAAAGATCTGAGTCTCCGATTCACGATCATGAGGAACGCATTCACATCACGCAAACACGAGAAACCCGCCGTTCACCGTCCCCCTCTATACGGTCACTATCTCCGGGACCACCACCTCCGCCGATTCAAGCACCTCCTATTCACCAAGAAATCATCACTCACCACCGGCACATCGATCATGGTATGTTTTCCTCTCCTCCAATCAACCTTAAATATATCCACTAACATCATAAGGTTTTGAGCATGCCCGTGTGCCTACCCCACCTCCACCACCACGTCGTAGCACTCCACGCGTCAAAGAGACAGATATCGACATCTACCAATCCCGTGGAAATACCGAAGTAGACATTCACCAGAAAACAACCAGCGCCAGCCGCTCTCGAACCCCGCAACCTCACAGTCGCCGACATGATTACTACGACGACGACTATGTCTACGAACAAGAGCGAGAGAAGTTGAAAGTGCGTGATAATCGTCTGACAGTGAGTAGACGGAGGAGCGTAAGCGCAAGGCCTACACAAAGAGACAGAACGAGGATCGACATCAGAGATAACGAGAGCGAAGCCGATTACTATACCAGGAAAGCTGGGGATAGAGCATATATTGGCGAAGCATACAATGGAGCCACGAAAGATTGGGCAATCGTAGATGTGCCACCAGGAACCGAACGAGTGCGCATGGAAGGTGTAGGAGGAGGAGCTGAGGAAATCACATGGCAGAAATACAATGGTGTGAGACGCAGCAAATTCATCCCCGAAAGAGAACGCGAGTTGGCGAGGCCGAGAGAAATTCAGGAACCAAGACGAGAGACCAATGGGCTAGATATTGAGATCTCAACCCATAAACGATCGCGCGGTGCTGTGTATTCACATGAATACGAACGGATCCAAGAATCTTCTTCTGATAGGAGAGTTGGTATGCCACGACCTCAGAAAAGTCGAGTTGGTGATCTCTGGACAGAAATTACCAAGGATTTGGTCGTCAAAGAAGCTATCGAACAGATGGGTTATGATTACGAGGAGACCGAATTCTTCTACTATGTCATCCAATATCTCGGATATGTAAGTTTCCACATTCCATCTTTCATCGTCCGTGAATCAGTTTTCCCGAGTCTAGCAACTAATATAAAGGGTTACAGGAGGATGTCTTAGCGTTAGTCCAGCTTTCCGAGAAAATACGTCGTGAGCGACAACATCGTCTCCGTGAGATCGAGCGAGAACGCATACGCATGGAGAAACTCGAACGTGACCGTGCGGACTGGGAACGACATGAAAGACGCCGCTCCAGAAATGCTCCTCACTTCGACGATGAAAGGATTGTCGAGAGGGAGATTATTTATGACCAGAGGGGATCGAGACGGCATTGGTGATTCCCAATCTGCTCTGCAAGAATGGAAACGGCAAGAAGAGAGAAAACCTTGATGAGATATGATTGATGAGTTATGAACGATTATCTATCCAAGCAGGATTGAAAGAATGAACGAAAATATGGTTGTATACGCAGCTTGCATAGCGAGGCGAGATGATTGGCGATATTTGCGTTTTCGTTCTGCGTATTTTTTCATCTATATATGTTTGATCTATTGCCTCGCTACTCGAATTGGACAAACCCTCTCTTTATGGTTAGTAAAGTCAAGTACGTAGCACATAGCCTCTGGTGAATGGTGTTTACTTTGAATTTGGTGGAGCGTTCGACATTTTTAGTCGGAGGAATTCTTTAGCTATTCGCGCGATAGAGTGCAGGTTATGAGTGAAATGAACGATTGAATGATACTTTTATGTCTTTTTCAAAGTTTTGATGATGCTTATTTGACGGAGATTCTTTTTGTGCGCGTTGCTGAATCTGTATCGTCAATAAAAATGATATACCATTTAGGAAAGTGCTTCGGTTCTAAAGGGGTGATTGTTTTTTGGAAGTCAAATCTCAGCACATTTTTCTAATATTACTATTCGCTAAGATTTGTTCAGTGATAAGCCACGTTTTAGGCTCTCAAATCGTTAGAGCATAGCTATTTCATTATATTTACGACCTAATGGTTATGTCTAGAGCAAAGACTCGCTGATTGAGCTGTTCTTTCGTCTTTACTTCCGCAAGTACTTCTAGTGGATGCTCCAGCTTTCTCTGATTTGGAAACAAATCTTGATAAAAGCGATACACGCTCCTGTATTGATCTTTCTCCCAAGGCTCCTCATAATCAAGCAACTGCTCTATTGTCCCAACCAGTGGAATGTCAACAACTTTGACTCCTCCCACCTCTATGAGGCCGCTCCTGGTCACTATCACTATCACCAGAACTCCAACTTCCAGCTCATAATTGTAAAGTTTAAACGCAGCCCATTGTTGCGAGCTCTCCTTCTTCAGTGTATGCGTAGCGGCATCCCATACCACATTGTTCGGTGCTACTTCCACGATCTCGTAGCCATGATATGGAGCTACGTTCATATAGATGACGAAAGTATCATACTGCATCCACGATATGCCACTCGAAAGAGAACGTTTCAAAATATAGATCGTGCGTATGCGACAGATTTCGAGATCATTGGGGACGGGTTTCCTCACGGCGAGTCCCCATCCCCGCTGGTAGACGTTGGGAACGTCGGTCTCTTCCAGATGGATCACCAGGCGTCCAGAAAAATCCGTTTCGTACTGACAATCGAGAAGAGCACAAGCCCTGTTTCCCGCAATGGACAAAGGAATGTTAATGTAGAGACCTTTATTCGTCATGAAATACGACTGACTTTCCATTGTAGGAGGAGTGGGGACTATGTTCCCAGATGATTGAAAGTAGTCAGGAGTAGGTGCAAGAACTCCTCGGCTATCTAGCCCTTGACTTGAGGGGTTCCACGCAAATAGTGATTGGTCGTCGGAATCCTTCAGAATCTCTTCTTGCAACCTAAGAAATGCTTTGTCTCCTTCGCCATAGAGCAGAGGCATATGAACATCGAAAATTCCAAGGAGTGAGTATGCCAAATCTTCGACTCGAGTGGTTTTTCTACCTGATGCCCACGACATTCTTCTTGCGACGCTAGCTCTCGAAGCTGTCGCTGAATTTCTTAAAACCTTCTCCTGGATTCTTGTAACCTTGGAAATTGGATCTGAGAGTTGCACTCTTTCTCCCAGATAAATCCAATCTTTCCCAAAGAACAGAACCTTGCCAGGAGCAATGAGTTCCTGAAGAGTCCAGCCTCTGGTAAACCATTTGCTACGCCTGAATTCCGAATTCTCCTCGTAGGACTCCGAACTGGACCGTGTGGAAGTCACGTCTTCTAGGTAAGCGTAACACACTTCCGAATTTTGGTACCTTCACCTAATCAGCATATATCTAACCAAGATTCTGGGAAGAAGGGTGCCTTCAGAATCTGTAGGAAATTTTTCTTGCAAACTCTACTAGAAGACTAGCTGCTCGTGAAGCTATTACAACTTTAGCTTCCCAGACAGTTCTTGTGCTACTAGCGAATGATATTGTAGTATTTAATTTAGGGGAAATTACCAGCTATACATAGAATTGATTGACTCTGAAAGCTCAGCATTATTGCTTTTATCAATGCAGCATGTATCTATCCAGGTGTAGTCGAGGTTATCCGCCTCACTCTGGTGGCAGGCATAGTAGATCTTGGCGTGTCCTGGCTTGTCTCGCCAATCTTGCATCATTTCCCAATCAAAGCCATCAATATGCCCGAAATTGACCTCTTCTTCTCCCCAGCAGTGAGAGAGAATGGAATACCTGGGGATATCGCGCCCAGCGAAATCCTCCAGCTGCATGGTGTTTACGTTCAAAAGACGCATCGCGGATATACGACAAGTCTGCAGCCGGGCAAACCGGTGGATTTTTGGTAACAGAATTACTTCATATCGTCTTAATCATATCGCCTTAAAATGGTCAAGAGTAGGAAGAAAGGTAGGATGAGAATTTGGACAAAATAACAGCAGTTGAGACTCTTTGTAACCTCTTGTCACTTTGTAAGATTCCGATTCAGCCTTCTCGCTTAGTCCATATATCACATGAAACTCAATCTCGATAGGCGCAACCTAAGATGAATTATCATTTTCCAGCTGGTAGATCATTTCCGCGGATATATTTTAGGGGTCTTCACTTTGCCGGTAACCAATAGCAGATACAGCTCTTGCTGCTACGTGCAGCCCTCGCTGCCACCACTCCAAGTTAGCTTGTTTCATCAGCAGCATTTAATCAACATATCGTAAGATGCCCTTCACAATATCTATACTGTGGGAGTGTTTCATGTAAGTTACAATTCAATCTGCAAGTTAATAGATGGAAAAACCGTTTGAAAATGTATAGTTTCGGCTATTCACGCAAACTATATTGTTGGCATTCACGGTGCGATGACGGTAAATCTACCTTTCCCCCTACCTGTGCTAGAAGTATAAAACGGCTGATCAAATAACAACAAAGGAAGTGCTAGCATGACTCGTGATGTTGTTTTGAATTCGGTACTCTTATGACAACACATGCGCTGACAACCAGGTCACGAGTGGTTGTAATTGACAGACATTGAACTGTATATTTGACATCTGTGGTTGGAGGAATCTTTTGGCGAGATGCTACCCTACTATTTCCACTGCTAAATCTTCTCTAGTAAAACCTACAATCAATAATCTGCTGCTTCTACTCGCACGAGGAAGGATTTTGCGCGAAGTACCTTTCCCAGCTATCTTTGCCTTTACGTGTCATACCTAATATAATCTGCAAACGCTTACATTGCAATCGTAGATAAAGCTTCTTTTTTAATCTTCAAGTATGTCATATTTCTGGCTCTATACTGCTAACTGAAATTAGAAGCAGCTCACTATTCACGGCGAGGTTTTCAAGGCTTGCAAATACTCCAGCGCCCCTTGCCACAAATCTCACAACTTTAGTTCTCCGGGATCTGTTCTAAGCAAACACCCTTAAATTTTCAACACTCCTTGTCAGATCATTTTCAAGGTGACAATTGGTCTCCGATTCACTCCCCGATCAAGTTTGTCCAGCATAATCTTTAAAAACCTTGGAAAACTAATTTTTGGTATTCAGAAAACGGAATTTGGGAGGAGATAAGGGAGCTTCCAAGCAACTCCTATACATATTCAGTCCATTCAGATAAAAGAAAGTCACATGCTTATGTTCTTGAGCTAGGCCACATAAGAGTCCACATCTCTAAATTGACGTAGATCTTACACTATCGTTTCTGACAAGACTCGTTGTGTTTGTCAACCTTCTCTTTGAACTCCCTACTACTTCTAAACGCTTGCCTAGCTTTCTATACTGGGCATAAGAACTACGAATCGATTCACCAAGATGAATATTCGCACATGGAAGGCTTTGTTGGCTTAAGGAATAGGGCAATGCCTAAAATGGACAAGCGCTGATCATTTTCTCTAGATGGCTTTGATAAAAAGCCATTCTGCGATCTGCAGTCCTTTCGGAAGATTGCAATGTGTGCCAGGCGACAATGTAAGGACGGATGTGGTTGGCTTAACGGGAGTGGCTGCGTAGGGGTAACATAAATTAGGATGCCCGGTTTGTTATGTAGGATTAGGCAGTTGTATGCAGTATTTTCCCCTCAGTCTTCTGCCACTATTCTTCTAGTAGGCGGCTGTCAGATTCTTAATATCCATATGCCGGTCCGTCGAGATCGCAATTCTATATGTGACACAGAAGAGGAAGCTGAATAATTTGTAATTGGAGTCAAGAAACCATTTCTCTGTCCAGCACCTAGCCTCCCAGCCGGTTGTATAAGGCAAAAAACTGAGCTTAAACAGTACAAATTTGTATTCTATGTGAAATATTTCGGCGTCTTCTCTTCGGTCCATTCTGCGCCGTGCAGCGAAGGAAGATGCCGAAAGTTTAAATCGTTGCCGGGCTTTTATATATCACATTTCTACGCTGGGTCATCGGCGATGACAGCTTTATCGTCTTTTCATCTGGCGCTTACTATATTCGTCGTACCATTCTATCAAGTGGTTTGTTATTGACAAATAACTAGTCACGTTACTAAGCTCAAAGATGCGTAAATTAACGCTAGATTAACTTACACAAGATTTCCCACTGCCCCAAGAACCACGTTGAGCGGCTCAAAAACGATGCCAGTGATCGGAACTATACCGATATACCCAGTCAATTAAAAGTGTGCTCTCGTCTGTTCACTTGTCGGGTGAACACACGACATATGTGTAAAGATGAGTTGACGAGTAGCAATAGACGTAAAGGATTTTATCCTATTCAGCCTGTACACTGAACCTGCTCTATTCTTAGCTGTAGTTCGTGCAGTCGGTAGCTCCCGCTACCAAGTTCCAAGTTACAGTCTTGGAGTATTGGGTATGCTACCTATTGGCGTATATGGAGTAGGTGAATATATGGCCCACCAATCGCTTAATTTTACCTATGCCGTGTACCAGTGTTCTGGTCTCGATCGAGCTCCTGCTTACCCAGCTTACTACTGTCACTCTCTCTGATAAACCCAAGCAGTGAATGTAACATCTGTTGGTTTACTGACAGGAATGAGCCTGTTCAGAGAAACAGCGCTAGCTATTTTAGCAATTCGGAAGACGAACCCTTGATCATCACCGACATAGAAGCACGTAAGAACTTTAGATCTCATTTTCAGCTCCTACTTTGCGACGCAGGGAAGGTGACTTCGCGCACGCCAAGCACATATAACTCCGTATTGCATCTTTCAACTTGGCAATGAAGGATAAGGTCGTTCCGAGTATACATACATTAATGAGCCCTCCTGCAGCTCCAGAAATGGCAAAATAAGCCGTCGATCACGAATGTATCTGCACATAGAATGTAAATGATCCTAAGGTAAGGTAGCTTCGCTGGTTCTCTTCAGGTCTACATAATCTCTTCAGTCCCCCCCTGAAAGAGAAACTTGTTTTACGCGTAGCTACGATGGGCCCGCTGATCATATCTCTGTTTCTCCTCTTCGCGAGAGTCCTTTGTATAAATTTCCCTTACGAGTCTACCCAATTGACAGAAGCAGATATCGGCAACTTCTCTGCGATCGCATTTGAAGATCAAAGCGCCACAACCCCTACAGATAACGCATCAGGATGCAAAACCTTTCCCGGGGATTCAGAATGGCCTCTCGATGAGGAATGGACACGATTGAACACTTCACTCGACGGAGCTCTTTTAAGGCCAGAACCCGCAGCATCAGCATGTTATGAGGGCCCTCTCAAAGACGACGCAAAGTGCAGATATATCTTAACAACAGCGAGAACGAATCGCTTCTATATAGATCATCCATTGACCGTGTTGACGGAATGGCCTCAAGGCGATACATGCATTGCGACAGCAAACCCTAGTGGGAATTGCACTCGTGGTGGTTTCCCCGACTATGTCGTCAACGTGACCACCGTCCGGCAGATTCAGATCGCGGTCAATTTTGCAAGAAACAAGAATATCCGGTTGATTATCAAGTAAGTATTTTGGCGATGTTCTCTGCGTGCCAAGTTTTCCTTTTTTGGCCCAACTCATATTGCATCTAGAAACACGGGTCATGAGTTTCTTGGAAGATCAGCGGGAGCCGGCTCCCTCAGCGTCTGGACTCATTTTCTCAAAAGCTTCGAGTATCTTCCAGAATACACGCAAACGGGCTATGCATATCAAGCAGCCAAAGTTGGGGTTGGGCTAGAAGCATGGGAGTTGTTTCCATATATGGAGAGATATAATACCACGGTTGTTATACCAAGCGGGAAGTCAGTTGGTGCGTATGGTGGCTGGTTTGCTGGTGGTGGGCATGGTGTTTTGGCATCCCTATACGGCCTGGGATCTGATCAGCCGCTCACCATGCAAGTGGTAACAGCTGATGGGAGATTTGTCACTGCAAGCCCAGAGGTGAATGAAGATCTTTACTACGCCATTCGAGGCGGTGGAGCAAGTGAGTTTTTCTTCCATACTACTAAATATACTTTCTACTGTATGAGTACTTAAAAACTAACAGTCTCGCAGGCACGTATGGTATCGTGACTTCTATGATCGTCAAAGCATATCCACCCACATACGTGACCGGATCGTCTCTCAGCTTCCAGAGCGGCCGTAACATCACCGCATTCTGGGAAGGAGTCAAGCTCTTCTTCCACTACGGCAAGGCCATCACCGCCGCCGGAGGCACCACCTACAACTATGTGAACCCCATCCCCGGCTCCAGCAGCGCCTACACCTTCCGCACCACCTTCGAGCTCCCCAACCTCCCCAACCAGCAAACCTTCAACCTGCTCCAACCGCTCTTCGACGCCCTCAACGCCGTCGGCATCTCCGTCAAGAACCCCTCGCCCTCACCCAGCACGCAATGGGGCACGAGCCTGAACGGCATCGGCGACACACCGGGCAACAGCCGGTTCACGTCGCGCCTCTTCCCGCGGCGGAACTGGGACGACGCCGAGCTGTGGGACCGCACGTTCGCGGCCATCCGCGAGGTGACCGAGGCCGGCTACACCTTCCACGGCATCCACATGGCGCCCAGCCTGGCGGTCGGCGGGTACCCGGGTAGCAGCGGCGTCAACCCGGCGTTCCGCGAGACGCTGATGCACGCGGACATCTTTGACTCTGCGAGCATTCGCGGTGCAACGCCGCAGGCGGTGCGGGATGCGCATGCGCGGCTGAGCTTCTATACCGATAAGCTGAGAGCGGTCACCCCTGGGGCGGGTGCGTATATGAACGAGGCGGACTTGGAGGAGCCGGGGTGGCAGCAGAGCTTCTTTGGGGATAAGTACGAGACGCTGAGCGGGATCAAGAGGAAGTGGGATGCTAGAGGTGTCTTCTGGGCGCCGGGAACGGTGGGTAGTGAGGCGTGGGCGGTGGAGGAGCGCGAGGATGATGGGTTGCCGACGCAGGATGGGAGGTTGTGTCGGGTGGATGCGTAGAAAGAAAGAGGTTGGAGGTAGCGTGGTGTAATTTCTACAGTGTCTTTTTCTATGTGTTTTTCAATATGTCAGTATTGGCATGGTGGATTTTGAAAAGAAAGATGAAGAATACAAGCAACACAAGATGTACGTTATGTAAACTCGAGAGTAATGAAGCCACAATACCTTCAATGGACACTCTGACTCTGTCTTAGCCTCTTTCTTCTGTTTCTCTGGCTTGAATATCAGATAGTGTGGGTTCTAGTTGACCTTTTATGTATTTATAATATGTAGGCCCGTATGCGAGCACGGAGTACGTTTGTATATTTATATGCATTTGTATATATAAACCAATATATGTGAGTGCACACCTAGACAATATTTCTAATTCTATATAATGCTTTGCAAGAAAACTACTCACAGCCTAGCAAACAACAAATCAAACGACTCAGTCGCAACCTTCACACAGTCATGTCCATAGATCTCCTTCTGGACGTCGGCATCGGCCCATTTATCCGGCACCTTGCCGCCGGCCTTGAACTGCGCATCGCGCTGTTTCTTCGCCTCGCCCTCACCCAGATGCAACGCCCGCCCCGACTCCGCCGCCATCTCAACCAGCATCTCCGCACGCGCCTTCCGCAGCTCCTGATACACGCGCAGCGACTTGTTGATCGTCGCGGGTGAGTGGTCCGGCATGCGTCCCAGCACGACGCCCATCACGGCCGCGTCCTCGATCGCCTGCGCGGCGCCCTGTCCCAGATGCGGAAGCGTAGCGTGGCAGGAGTCACCGAGCAGAGCGACGGAGCCATGCACCCACGTGGGGAGCGGGCTGTGGACTCGTAATCTCCATTCGCACACCTCTCCGTCCGGAACCAGGTTCAGCATGCGCTGGACCTTGGGGCAGAAGTCGCCAAAGGTGTCCAGCATGGCGCTCTTGGATCCCTTGGTGGTATAGGTGGCGGAAGGTGCGTCGGCGAAGTTCTTGTCGGGCTGCAGCGTTGAGAGGTTGTAGATGGTCTTGTTGGATACGGGATAGGCGATGATGTGTCGTTTCTCGCCGATCCACCGGGTCACGCGGTTTGCGTCCATGAGTTCGAGGAGCTCGGCATCGTCGCCCATCTGCTCG